>VFQT010000332.1_pt1 | contig 70986 bp, 83 predicted proteins | sample 3512381 | NCBI WGS metagenome assembly VFQT01 (sample SAMN10412376, study PRJNA504923) | tailings metagenome | isolation source: Relicate 2 Philex TSF3 active mining site | place: Philippines: Tuba, Benguet | collected 2017-08-29
GGTTGGGGTGGCTTGAATGGTGTTTTGGCCATTGAGTAGAGATAATACTTCTTGTATATTTCTTACTCCGTATATTTCAAGACCGCTGACAATGGCTGCTTCATTGGCATTTTCAGCTGGTACGATAAGACCTTTGAAGCCTTCAGCTTTGGCTTGTAAAGCAATGGCCAAAACGCCTTTTGTTCTTTGGATGCTTCCATCTAGAGAAAGTTCGCCGAGCAAAAGTAATTCCTCCAAACGCTGCGCTTTGACCTGATTGGTAACCGCTAGTATGCCAATTGCTATTGGAAGATCAAAAACTGATCCCTCTTTGCGGATGTCGGCGGGTGATAAATTGATCGTGACTTCCTTGCCTGGAAAATGAAGCTTATTATTGCGAAAGGCCGCTTTGATGCGTTGGTGGCTTTCGCGAACAGCGATATCGGGTAGCCCGACTAAATGAAAGTTGATACCGATTTCAATATTGACCTCAACCTGAATGATCGTTGCACTGATGCCAAATACAGCGCTGGAGTACGTTTTTATGAACATGAACCTTGTTTTGTTCAAAGTTCAAAAGAGCTGGGCTAAGCTTCTTCAGTAGATTTACTGAGTGGATATAGTTTCTTGAAGTTTATATTTATTCTATCCGTATTTTTTGTCCAAATTGCCCATCAATTGTTAATATGTAAAATCCATCGACGGCATTGCCAAGATCAATCGAAAGTGCTTCATTTTCAGCAATTGCTTTGAAAATCATTTCACCGACCAAATTAAAAATTTGGATGACGCTTCCATTTGATAGCTTTTCGACCAGAAATGATCCATTGTTTGGATTAGGATAAACAACGATTCGTTCGGCATTTAGATTTTGTGTGTTATTGGTAACACAAACTCCGGGATAATAACTACTCACTCCATAATAGTAAGTGGCCTCACACGCATTCTGATAAGTGACAGAATCACAACCACAAACGGGATCTATGGCGCCTTGGCAAAAGACGCTTAAATCGATCTGGCTCGAATCAATACAACTCAAAAAGATAACGGTATCTTGCAAACATGCACTGTTGCATTCGTAAGAAGAACTAAAGAATGAACTTTGGTAATTGATGCCGTCACTACCAATCCAGTCGCAACCCGACAACACCACACAACCCGAGTCGGTCAGTGCCCAACCCAAAGCCATATCGCATAAACCGAAGTCAACGCCTAATGGAATAACATCACAGGTGTCGTTTAGGTCTTTAGTTTCGTATGACGGCCAGTCTGGCGTTCCTTTGATAGGCCAATCTTGGGCAAACGAGATCAACGGAAGTAGTAAAAGTATAAATACGATTGTTTTCATTTTGATTTTTCGAAGGCTTGGATTGAATTTATCGTTTCTATGCATTTCTAACTGAAGAGGTTAAAACTTTTTCGACTGATGCAAGCACGGCGTTTATAACAGTATTTACCTGTTCATCAGTGAGGTTGTAATATACCGGTAATGAAATTTCGGTGGCGTAGTGGGAGTAAGCCACAGGGAAATCAGCAATTTGGTAGCCTAAATTCTTGTAAGCAGTGAGTAGGGGTAAGGGTTGAAAATGTACATTAACCGCTACATCGTGTTCAAAAATTTCTTGAATAATGGCATCTCGTTGTGCTTCGGTACAATTGTTTATTCTCAATTGATAGAGATGGAAGGAGCTGATCTTATTTTCGTTTGTTGAAGGCGGCAACAGTGCCCAAGCATAAGAGGCAAAAGCACTGTTATATTTTTCAAAAATGGCCTCTCGCCGATCTAAATTTTCTTGGTAACGATTCAATTCGATGAGTCCTATGGCGGCTTGAATATCAGTCATATTGCATTTAAATCCGGGCTCCAATACATCGTAGCGCCATGCACCTTTCTGGGTTTTAGCCAAGGCATCTTTGGATTGTCCGTGCAAGATCTTGATATTAAAGGTTTTGTAAATCTCGTCGTGGTCAAAGCCTTCTGGCAAGTTAAATGAAATAGCACCACCCTCTGCAGTGGTTAGGTTTTTAACCGCATGGAAAGAAAATACGGTGATATCAGCGATGCTACCCACGCGTCGCTTGTTGTAAAAAGCACCAAAACTATGCGCAGCATCTGCCGCAATCAATATGCGTCCGAGTTGTGCTTGTTGTGCTGAACTGGGATTAAATAGGTGTTTTTTCTCGGCAACGAGTTCGAAAAGCGCGTCGTAATCACAAGGAAAGCCCCCGATATCAACAGGCATGATCACTTTCGTTTTGGCAGTTATTTTAGCTGCAACTTGGATCAGGGACATATTGAAGTCAGCGGCATTCACATCTACCATTACCGGAGTGGCGCCAGTATGCAATACCACATTTGCACTGGCACAATAAGTGTAAGCCGGAATAATGACTTCGTCACCTGGCCCGACACCCCACCAGCGCAGCAGTACTTCCATTCCGGTGGTCCAAGCGCTAACAGCAATGGTGGTTTTGGCGCCGCAATATGCGCTTATTTCTTTTTCGAATTGTTTGGTTCTTGGCCCAGTAGTAATCCAGCCGCTTTTGAGTGCTGCGGTAACCTCGTCAATAACGGCTTGGTCAATTCTAGGTGGAGAAAACGGAATCATGAGATTGATGTTAAATGGGTGTAAAAGGAAGCGGCAATTTGGTCTCGATTGAAGTGTTTGCTGACATAGGCCCGTCCATTCTGACCGGCCACCTCAATGGCGTTAATGTTTGCAGCGAGTTCAAGGAGTACCTCGACGAGTGCACGGACATTTTCTGGTTCAAAATACCACCCTGCCTTTGCATTTTCGATAAAATGCTGACGGGCCTCACCGTCTACGCCTAGCAGTAAAGGCACTTCCATGGAAAGCGCTTCAAAGACTTTAGACGGAATAGCGCCTTCAAAGATGGCTAATTTTTTAAGCGGAACAAGTGCTACATCGATGTCTTTCAAGACGGTAGGCATTTGCGTTTTTGGTACAGGATCTAGAAAATAAACATTGGTGAGTTCAAGGTCTTTTTGAAGTTGTATTAATTTGGATTTTTCCGGACCCACTCCTTGGATAATAAATTTCAAGTGCGGCAGATTTCTAACTTCATGCGCGGCGTGTAAAATCACTTCTAATCCCTGAGCATAGCCGATGATGCCGCCATAAAAAAACAAAACATCTTCTTGGCTAAATCCATTTTGGTGGCGAAAAGCACCTGCTTCAAAATTGTCTGGGTTGTAAAAATCGATATTGACACCATTTGGTAGCCAGTATACCGCCTTGTGCGCAAAACGGTTCGTGATATCGTTGGTGATGCCTTGCGTTTGCCCTGTGATGAGCGCCGCTTTTTGATAACATTTTGCCTCGAGTCGGTATGCCATATTGAGCATCGTTTTGTTGTTTACAATGCCGAGCTTTTCTGCACTTTCCGGCCAGAGGTCACTCACATTAAAGATGAGTTTGGCTCCGAGTTTCTTTGCCAAAGCCATGGCGCTGTAACCCAAGAATAGGGGCGGGCTTTCCACTAAAAGAAAATCAAATTGTTCGAGTTTTCTTCCGCGCCAATACGAGGACCACACAAAGCTGAAGTAATTCAATAAGCGCGCAATAATGCCCTTTGAGCTCGAGATATATATCCAAGAACGGTGCACAGCGATTCCATCTATTTGTTCTTCCCGATTTTGACCATTTCGATAAGCATGTTGAATTTCCATTTGGGGATAATTCGGCAATGCGGTGAGTACCTCAATGTGAGCCCCATAGGCTTTAAGTCGAATGGCTAATTCGTGGAGCCTGTTTTGCGGCGCACCAATTTCAGGTGGGTAATATTGGGTCAAGATGAGTATTCTCATGTCGTTTTAGAACTTGGGTAATGATACCAGTTAGACGCAAATGCGCAAAACCAACACATGAAAAATACAATTCCGGATGCGCGTTGTAGCATACTTTCAAAAATACTAAACACCAAAAATACGGTGGCAAAAAGAAGGGGCGCTTTGGCTTTCTGAAAAATGGCTTTTCTAAAAAATTGAAAAAGGATGAGGCCAAAGAGCAATAGGCCAAGTAAGCCTATCTCATTGCAAACCTGTAGCAATTGATTATGTGGATTGAATTCTTTCTTTGCTTGTTGCGGGTAACCCCATTTGATCAATTTGTCTTTAAATGCTGGCTCCATACCACCTAAACCAAGTCCGAATGGATGCGCAACGACTTCTTGAATACTGGCTGTCCATAAAATAAGTCTGAGTTCGTTGCCTTGTAACGGCTCTTGTCGAGACTGAACAAATTCATTTGGCTTGGCCACGAATTTTTTTGTAAAACCGTAAGCATTCAAGGCATCGGCTTTGATTTCTGGACTTTGAAAGGCCAGGGTAACGCCAATGATAAATAAAGCAAGTCCAGCAATTGAACTCTTTAGCAAGCCCCAAGATTTAGAAAGTGAACTACCGATGTAAGCCACAAAAACAACCACAAGTGCCAAGATTCCGGCAAGCGTACCTAAATGAACATGCATGAACGTGAAGAGGGCAATTACTATCCAGGAAACCCAGCGCGGCTTTTCAGCAAACCAAGCTATTTTTTGGTAGAGTAAACCGATGACACTAAAAATCAAAAAAGCCGAGAAATAAGATGGATGATGCACCTGAGAAAAATAGGTTGTGCTAAAACAGCGCACACTCGTGCCCAAAGTCAGCTGACACATAATGGCGTCATAGTAAGCAATGGCTATTAAAACAAGACAAGCCAAGGTGTGCGCTAACCACATTTGGGCAATAGGCACTGGCTTCTTCCATTGAAAAGAAAAAACCAGCGGAAAGGCAAGTAGGGCTAATTTTCTTTCAAGTGCAGCCATATCGGGTGTTTGCGCCCAAAACAAGGAAAGGGCATAAAGCACAAAGAATGCCATCCATAGCATTGTTAATTTTGAAAGCTTAAACTGATTTTCTTGCCTGCGCTTCCCAATGAGTCCGAGTATGAGCAATAAAAGGAGCAAGGGTCCGGCTAGTGCTTTGAACAACAACCACAAACCACAAAATGCGATCAAAATAAGTTGATATATGCGTTCTGTTTTAAGCATGGAGATCGAGATAAAACTGCCGCAGTTTGAGCGCCTCTTGTTGCCAGCTATATTTTGTTTCAAAACGCTTTCTGGCAGCTTGACCCATGGCTAATGTTTGGGTTGGATTGGAGATGAAATCATTTAAGGCTTGGGTAATTTCCTGAACGTCTTCAGGGTCCACAAAGCGGCCACAAGTTTCTTCTTGAAGCAAGGATTTATAGAGTGGAAAGTCGCTGGCCAAAACAGCGCAGCCAGCCGCCATATATTCAAACATTTTGATTGGATACGCCTCTCTGTAACTAGGCGTTGGATGCAACGTCACAATTCCAACTGTGCTTTTTTGTACAATTTCCTGAATTTGAGTTCGGCCCACTTGCCCATAAAAAGTCACTTTTTTCCAAGCGCTACTCGCTTCTAATTCTGCCTGAAGGATAGGATCGTCAAAACTACCAGCCAGATGAAGGTGTCCGTCTACTTCTTTCATTGCAAGCACCACCTCTTTGATTCCGCGCGAGGCATAAAGACCGCCTATATAACAAAAGTGATTTGCTTTTTTCAAGGACCAGTCCGGCGCAGGGAATTCGTCAGGAAGCGGGAAGTTTTGGATCAGCACCACTTTTGGATTGGCTTTCTCAAAGCGCGCACAAATAGACGGCGCTACCGAGATAATGCCATCTAGTCGGCGGCTTATACGTTTTTCGTAAAGGGCATAAACCAACGAAATCACTTTTCTAAATAACCATGGAATCCAGTATTTATCCATGATTTGCTTAGGTACATCTTCGTGGAAATCAAAAATCACTTTGGCGCCTGTTGCTTGGAGCGGCTTGACCAAACGCAATAACTCTGGGTCGTGCAATTGATAGATAGCTGCATTCACGCGCAACGCTTCTCTAAAAACGAGGTCTACAGTTTGCCGCATTCGGATGCGACGCTGTGTGGTATTGGCTTCAAAACTATGAATATGAACGCCGTCTTGAAGGCGTGTTTGGGTATTGGGAACCACTACATGCACCTCAAATTCGCTTGCCATCGTTTTTGCCATCTTGTGAAAGATCCGGATATCGCCATCGAGATGAACGCTTGTAAGGTGGCAAATGCGAAGCGGCTTGGACATAGTATTATTACGATTTTTGTCGTAAGAAGAGAATGAAAAGAATGAAGCCCCACCCACCGCTAAATAGCAGCGTGAGTAAAGAACCGGAACTCAACAAAAGTAAGGGGAAAATCTGAAGACTAAAGGCCAAGGCTGGCTGTGTTTTCCTATGTAAATTGTTTAAAAACCAAAAGAAAATGGCAAGTAAAAATGCAGAGAGCGGAAGGCCCCACCATCCAAAGTTGGAATAGCCACGCATAAAATGAGCGGTATTCACACTGCCATTGATGCCTTGTTTAGCATAGGTTGGGTAAAATAGCGGATACAATTCCAGGTTGTAGTCCTTGGTTGCTTGACCAATCAACTTGGCATACGGGCCAAAATCTTGACCAAATAAAAAGGGCTTGTCTTTAGGAACGTGTTCAAACCAAAGTCCAAGTGTTTTACCAGGAACAATAAAAATTCTTTTGAAGATGCCTTCAGATACTTGTGTGGTTTTTGGAGAATTTACATTTGTTGTTTTCAGGTCGTGTACTCCGCCATGAAGCTGTGGATTATTGGCAAAAACCGCCAAAACAAAGAGCAAACCTGTGGTAGCAGTCAGGACAAGCGTTCCGAGCCACTTTTTTGATAGAATGAAATAAACCAGCACTGGAATGGTTGTCCAGAGTACCAAACTTTTTTGGAGCAGCGCAAGACCGTACAAAGAACCAAGTAGCAAACTAAATACAAAGCCAACGGCATTTTTTTTCTTTAAAAAGAGCAATGTTACTGTCGGTAGGATGGCTCTTACCGTCCAGGTACTCGCATAACGCAGCCAACTAGGTAGGCCGGCTGAACTGTTTTTTCTAATCAAGTTGGCTGCTGATAATTTAGTGGCTTGCCAAGCCTCTATAAGTGGTATTTTTCCAAGCCAAATCAAATGAATGAGCACAATAACGAGACCCATACCAAGCAGCAGCCATTCTAATTTTGAGGTGTTCAAGCGCGCCGAACCCATCGTTATTCGAAATTCAGGTAGCAAGTTCGTGAGGCTGTAAAATAGACAGAACGGCACAAAAAACAGGAAAAAGAGCGCCGGCGCATATTGTAAACCTGTGCTTTGTATCAGTCCGATTTGCAATAAGCCATAAACCAATAAATAACTGGAGAAGTAGGGATGCGCTCGCAAAAGTGCTATGAGTCCTTTCATAAACGGGCTTTTTCGTAGCGTTGTACAATTTTGTAAATGAGCGCATAATAGAAAGCGTATGCCGCAAAGTCGATGTAGCAATAACGCAGCGCAAAGTCAAAAATATCGCTCCCAGGGTTGGCATAAAGCCACGCCATGGCGCCAAAATAAAGAAGTTGCCAAATGGCACTGAAGCGCACCTCTTTGAGGGCAACAAGCGTCGAGCTCATTGGCGATACAATAAATTTAATGGCTTGGCCAAAAATCAACACCGCAGTAAGTTTTCCTGCTAAAGCCCATTGACTACCAAAAATAAAAGAGAAAAGGGGCGTTGCAAAAAGAAACAATATGAGTGCAAGCGGAATACTCATCCAAAATAAAGCTTTGCTCACGCTCCAAAAATCGGAAGCAACACTTTGTTTGTTTCGGATTTTTTCGGCCTGATGCTGCAAATAAACTTGTGATAGCGCAGTAGAAATGAGGGCCATTGGCAATGACAACACAAGCCTACTTAAGTCGAATTGGCCCGTTTCCGCCTTGCCAAATGCCGCATGGACAATAAATACGGGAAGTGTGAGTGAAATGGTATTTAAAAAAGAAGGAAAAGCATGATAAATGGGAAATTGCCAATATTGTTTGAGGATATGTTTGAGTTGATGGAAGTCTTTTTGAATGCGAAATCCTTGGTTTTTAATTTGGATAAAAGCACCAATAAAATTCACAAAATCGCCGATTAAACTACCAAATAGAAGTCCTTGGTTGTAACGAAGCCAACCCGTTGCGCTCTGAACAACTGCCTCAGAACCACGACGGTACACTTTGTTTCGTGCGGAAGCCTTGTAGGCCTTTTTTCGAATCAAGTAAAAGTTGAAACACTGGTAACTGCTTACAAAAAATACACTAAGCGGAAGTAAAAATAAGTAATTGACTTCACCCTGTTTCAATTCAAAGTGCTGCCTAATGGTTGCTTCAAAAAATATAATGAAGACCCAAATGACCAAGGCAAATAACAAACTGATCAATACGCCTCCTCCAATAATAAAATGTGCATCTTCATCTTTTTCTGGCAAGACAACAGCGCTTTCGTATTTGAAATTCGCAAGTGCTACAAGCATACCTACGGCTGTCACAAAAAGTGCGGCTGTACCGAATTCTTCTGGAGAATACATGCGCCGAAGCAAGGGCTGAAATAGGATGGGTATGAGCTGGGCAACAATGGTTCCAACGATGAGTGTGGTGGAGTTGCGCAGCAATCCGGCTTTTGAAAAACGTTGGATCAGGCCTTTGATCATACCTCGGGTTTATTTACAAAGATAATCAAATCAAAATGCTTTCATTTTTTGGGGTGTCTTGGTAACTAGCGCTATATTTGTGCAAACTTTATTCGATATGAAAAACGTAGCAGTTATTGGCGCCGGCACAATGGGAAATGGCATTGCACATGTCTTTGCTCAATTTGGATATAATGTAAATCTAATAGATGTTTCTGACGCTGCACTCGAACGCGCTGTTGGAACCATTACCAAAAACCTCGACCGTCAAGTTGCCAAAGGAAGTCTCACAGAAGAACAAAAAAGCCAAACGCTGGCCAAGCTCTCCACGTATTCCGATATGGCTGCGGGTGTAAAAGGTGTAGAACTCGTTGTTGAGGCCGCTACCGAAAACGTCGATTTAAAACTCAAAATCTTTAAAGACCTCGATGCCTTAACAGCCCCTGAGGTTATCCTTGCTACCAATACCTCTTCCATCTCGATTACCAAAATTGCAGCCGTAACCAATCGCCCAGCGCAAGTGATCGGCATGCATTTTATGAACCCAGTACCTGTCATGAAACTCGTTGAGATCATACGTGGCTACTCTACTTCTGACGAAGTAACTAATCGTATCATGGAGACTTCGCGCAGTTTAGCCAAAGTCCCAGTTGAAGTCAACGATTATCCAGGTTTTGTGGCCAACCGCATCCTGATGCCCATGATCAATGAAGCCATTTACACACTTTTTGAAGGTGTTGCTGGTGTTGAAGAAATCGATACAGTAATGAAACTCGGAATGGCGCACCCGATGGGTCCGCTTCAATTGGCAGATTTCATTGGTTTAGATGTTTGTTTGGCTATTCTAGAAGTGCTACACGACGGATTCGGCAATCCAAAATACGCACCTTGTCCGTTGTTGGTCAATATGGTAACAGCTGGTAAAAAAGGTGTAAAGAGCGGAGAAGGTTTCTATTCTTGGACCCATGGCACCAAAGACTTGGTGGTCGCTTCGAATTTTAAGAAATAAAAAGAATTTCTTTTTGCAATTTTTCGAGTGCAATTCGATCTATCGGAAAAGTAAGATCGGAGACGTCGAGGTCTTGAAGCCCAATCCAGCGCTGTTTTTCTTGTTCATCAAAAAATGGGATTTCATATTGCTCAGCCCCAACGAATAGTTCCTCCTTTTTAATAGATACTCGGTAATAAAAAGCAACTAAATTACTGTCGTCAAAAGCAGAAGCTTGATGAAACTCATTGAAATAAAAGAGCGCTGCACTGTTGATGTCTAGTTGGATTTCTTCCTTTAGTTCTCTAAACAAAGCAGCTTTAATGCCTTCATTTGCCTCGACACCGCCACCCGGAAATTTACTGAAAAATTGACCAAAACGGTATTCGTCCGAAATGAGAATTTCGTTGAATTCATTGGTAATCAGCGCGTAAACTCTGATATTAAAGCGCGCCAATTAGCGGATGTACTTGAAATTCATGCCTGGATAAACCGCTGCTTCTTCGAGCTCTTCTTCGATGCGCAGTAGTTGGTTGTATTTGGACATTCTGTCTGATCTAGAAGCTGAACCTGTTTTGATTTGCCCACAGTTGAGTGCAACAGCAAGATCAGCTATGGTGTTGTCTTCGGTTTCACCGCTGCGGTGACTCATGACAGACGTGTAACCGTTGCGCGTTGCTAAATTGACGGCCTCAATGGTTTCGGTAAGCGTACCAATCTGATTCACTTTTACTAAAATAGAATTGGCTACCCCTTGTGTAATACCCTGTTGTAGTCTTTTGGTATTGGTAACAAAAAGGTCGTCACCAACTAATTGAATTTTGTTGCCAAGCGCTTCGGTAGCGAGTTTCCAACCTGCCCAGTCGTCTTCGGCAAGGCCATCTTCGATGGAAATGATGGGGTAGCGCTTGCACCAATCGGCCCAAAAAGCTACCATTTCTTCTGAAGTTCTGGATTCTCCGGTAGAGGCAAAATTGTATTTTTTGGAAGCTTCATCATAAAATTCAGAAGCGGCAGCGTCCAAAGCAATAAATATATCTTTTCCAGGTGTAAAACCGGCTTTAGTAATGGCTTCCATCACGACTTCAAGTGCTTCTTCGTTGGAACCTAAATTGGGTGCAAATCCACCTTCATCGCCAACATTCGTAGACATCCCTCTGGCTTTGAGAACTGCCTTTAAGTGATGGAAAATTTCGGTTCCCCAACGCAAACCTTCTGAAAAACTTTTGGCGCCAAATGGCATGACCATAAATTCTTGGATATCGATGAGGTTGTCGGCATGAGAGCCACCGTTCAGAATATTCATCATTGGAACAGGCATCGTAACAGCGCCTACACCACCAATGTATTGAAATAAGCTGAGGCCAGCTTCAGCAGCAGCTGCTTTTGCAACAGCAAGGGAAGTCCCTAGAATGGCATTTGCGCCAAGATTTGATTTATTGGGTGTGTTGTCCAGTGCAAGCAGGAGGTGGTCAATTTTCTTTTGTTCAAATACATCCATGCCCAACAATGCATTTTGAATGTGCGTGTTGACATTTTCTACTGCTTTTTGCACACCTTTTCCGAGATATTGGCTTTTATCGCCGTCGCGAAGTTCTACGGCTTCGTGAATTCCGGTAGAGGCACCAGATGGCACTGCTGCGCGTCCGAGTACGCCATTTTCAGTGAGTACATCAACTTCGATGGTTGGGTTTCCTCTAGAGTCGAGGATTTGTCTGGCGTGGATAGAGGCTATAAAACTCATATAGATTTGAATTGTTGCATGTTGTGAATAAAATCATCGAATAGGTATCGAGAATCGTGTGGGCCCGCAGAAGCCTCTGGATGGTATTGAACCGAAAAAACCGGTTTATTTTTTAGTGCAATGCCTGCAACGGTTTGATCATTGAGGTGCTCGTGGGTAATTTCAATGTTAGGGTTGGATGAAATACTTTCTTTTGAAATCACAAAACCATGGTTTTGAGAAGTGATTTCACCTTTACCAGTACGTAGATTAAGAATAGGATGATTGATACCGCGGTGACCATTGAACATTTTAATGGTTTGTAGGCCTTGACTTAATCCTAAAATTTGATGACCGAGGCAAATCCCAAAAACAGGTTTGTTGTCTTGAACTATTTCTTTCACCAAGGCAATGCTCTGAGCCATAACTGAAGGATCACCAGGACCATTGGATAACATGTAACCGTCTGGTGAAAAAGCATCAAGTTCTGATTTTGAGCTATTCATAGGAAAAACTTTGACATGACAGCCGCGCTCTACGAGGCAGCGAACGATATTCTTCTTAACGCCAAAATCGATCAATGAAACACGGTATTTTGGATTTTCAGGAGCTACTTCGTAAGCTTCTTTGGTTGAAACACGAGAAGATAATTCGAGCCCTTCCATTGAAGGAACTTCGTGGAGTTTTTCTTGGAGCTGCGCCACGTCAAGTATTTCAGAGGAAATTATAGCGTTCATGGCGCCCTTGTTGCGAATATGTCTTACCAAGGCACGCGTGTCGATATCAGAAATACCTACGGTCCCGTTTTTTTCCATGAGTTCTTGAAGGGAGCCTTCAGCCGCTGTTCTTGAAAAACCGTTCGAGAATTTTTTGGTGATGAGCCCGGCTATTTTGATCGATTCAGATTCAATTTCTTCTGCATGGACGCCATAATTACCGATGTGAGCGGTAGTCATGATGAGGAGTTGGCCTAAATAGGAGGGGTCTGTAAAAACTTCTTGATAACCGGTCATGCCGGTATTAAAGGCGATTTCTCCGCCGGTAGTTCCAATTTTACCAATTGCAGTGCCTTTGAATACGGTGCCGTCTGCGAGAAGTAAAATAGCTGCTTGTTGTGGCTGCATTTATAAATTTTCTCCAAAATTACGGACTTTACTAAAATCGACGTGCTATAAAAGCAAAAAAGGCGAACCAAAGTCCGCCTTTTTTATCAACAAATTGTTGGTTTTATTCTTCTGTTTTCTCTTCTTCAGCTGCAGGAGCTTCAGGCGTTTCTTCAGTTGCTTCGGCTGCAGGTGCTTCTTCAACAACTTCAGTAACAGGTGCTTCTTCAACAACTTCAGCTGTCGGAGCATCTTCAACAACTTCTGCAACAGGTGTTTCTTCAACAACTTCTGCTGTTGTTTCTTCAACTGCTGCTGCAGTGGTAGCTGCTTCAGTAGTTTTACCACCACGACGTGAACGACGTGTGGTTTTCTTAGCAGTATTGTTGTAAAGTTCGTTGAAATCAACAAGCTCAATCATACACATTTCTGCGTTGTCACCAAGACGGTATCCAGTGCGAATGATGCGTGTGTAACCGCCATCTCGGGTTGCAATTTTGGGTGCAACTTCTCTGAACAATTCAGTGACAGCCTCTTTACTTTGTAAGTAAGAGAAAACAACACGACGAGAGTGTGTAGAATCTGTTTTTGATTTGGTGAGCAAAGGCTCGATGAAACCGCGCAATGTTTTTGCCTTGGCAATTGTAGTGGTAATGCGCTTGTGTTCAATCAAAGAACAAGCCATGTTTGAAAGCATTGCTTTGCGGTGGCCAGTCTTTCTTCCTAAGTGGTTTACTTTATTTCCGTGTCTCATGACTTAAATCTTAATCTCTGTCTAATTTATATTTCGCGACATTCATTCCGAAAGTCAGGCCTTTGCTGTCAACGAGGTCTTCGAGCTCAGTAAGTGACTTTTTACCAAAGTTTCTGAATTTCAATAAGTCAGACTTGGCATAAGAAACGAGGTCTCCGAGGGTTTCTACATCTGCTGCTTTCAAACAATTGAGGGCACGGACAGAAAGATCCATGTCAACGAGTTTGGTTTTGAGCAACTGACGCATGTGCAATGAAGTTTCGTCAAATTCTTCAGTTTCCGCTTTGATTTCGCTGTCGAGGGTAATGCGCTCATCAGAGAACAACATAAAGTGGTGAATCAGAATTTTAGCCGCTTCTTTTAATGCATCTTTTGGATGAATTGAACCGTCGGTTTTGATGTTGAACACCAATTTTTCGTAGTCGGTTTTTTGCTCTACACGGTAGTTTTCAATGCTGTATTGAACATTTACAATCGGTGTAAAAATAGAGTCAATAAAGATAGTGCCGAATGGCGCATTCGCAGATTTGTTTTCCTCTGCAGGAACATAACCACGACCTTTAACAATAGTGAGCTCCATCTCGAATTTAACTGAGGACTCCATGTTGCAGATTACTAAATCTGGGTTCAACACTTGGAAAGCACTCGTAAATTTACCGAGATCGCCAGCAGTTAATTGTTGTTGACCACTTACAGAAACGATAACTGTTTCTGAGTCTGTTCCTTCGATTTGACGCTTGAAGCGTACTTGCTTGAGGTTCAATACAATTTCAGTGACATCTTCTACAACACCTTTCAGCGTTGTAAATTCATGGTCTGCACCCTGAATTTTGATTGACGAAATTGCAAAACCTTCTAAGGAAGAGAGCAAAATTCGACGGAGGGAGTTACCAATGGTAATTCCGTAGCCCGGTTCTAGCGGACGAAACTCGAATTCTCCGTTGAAATCATCGGAGTTGAGCATGATAACCTTGTCAGGTTTTTGAAAATCCAATATTGCCATTTTCTATCGCTTAGGGTTATTTAGAATACAATTCGACGATCAACTGCTCGCGAATATTTTCCGGGATCATTTCTCTTGCAGGTAAATTCAACAATTTACCGCTCATGCTTGATGAATCCCAATCAAGCCAATCAAAAGTTTTATTGCTAGCTGTTAAAGAACCAGTAATGGCCTCTAGAGACTTTGATTTTTCGCGAACGCCGATAACGTCGCCGATACGCAAAGTGTAAGAAGGAATGTTAACTACTTCTCCATTAACAGTAATGTGTTTGTGAGAAACCAACTGTCGTGCGGCACGGCGAGAAGGCGCAATACCTAAACGAAACACTGTATTGTCGAGACGTGTCTCGCACAATTGTAGTAAGTTTTCACCGGTAATGCCTTTCATGCGCGATGCTTTTTCGAACATGTTAGCGAATTGACGCTCAAGAATACCGTAGGTGTATTTTGCTTTTTGCTTCTCACCTAACTGAACAGCGTATTCTGATTGTTTGCCACCTCTTCTTTTAGATGGACCGTGTTGACCTGGACCGTAGTTTCTTCTGTCCAAGGCTTTGTCTGGACCAAAAATTGGATCGCGAAAACGACGCGCAATTTTGGATTTAGGACCTCTGTATCTTGCCATTATAAATTAAATTGTGTGGGCGTCATGAATTAAGGCATTCCTTCGATGACAATAAGCCCACTGGTTAAAAAAATACTATACTCTTCTTCTTTTTGGCGGACGACAACCGTTGTGTGGCATTGGTGTCACGTCAACGATTTCTGTAACTTCAATGCCTGAATTGTGAAGTGCTCTGATAGCAGACTCGCGTCCAGCACCAGGCCCTTTTACAAAAACACGCACTCTACGTAGTCCGAAGTCATGTGCTTCTTTTGATGCATCTTCTGCTGCAACTTGTGCAGCATAAGGTGTGTTCTTTTTAGAACCTTTGAAGCCCATCTTGCCCGCAGATGACCATGAGATCACTTGCCCAGCATTGTTCGTTAAAGAAATGATGATGTTGTTGAAACTCGCTTGGATATGCGCTTCACCGGCAGCATCAACTTTAACGTTCTTCTTCTTTTTTTGATTTGCTTTTGCCATTGTTATGGGTAACTAGTTATTATTTAGTTGCTTTTTTCTTGTTTGCAACAGTCTTACGTTTTCCTTTACGTGTACGAGAATTGTTTTTGGTTCTTTGACCACGAAGTGGCAAGCCCAAACGGTGGCGAATTCCACGCTGGCAACCGATGTCCATGAGGCGCTTGATGTTCAATTGAACTTCTGAACGCAATTGTCCTTCAGTTTTGATCTCGTTAACAGTGTTACGGATAGCTGCTAGTTGGTCATCATTCCAATCTTGTACTTTGATGTTTTCATCAATAGAGTTGGTGTTGAGAATCATTTTAGCTGTACTTCTTCCGATTCCGTAGATGTAAGTCAAGCCAATGACTCCTCTTTTGTTTTTTGGTAAATCTATACCTGCAATACGTGCCATATACTTATAATTATCCTTGACGTTGTTTTAATTTCGGATTTTTCTTGTTGATCACGTAAACTTTTCCTTTACGCTTCACAATCTTGCAATCTGCAGTTCTCTTTTTAACTGATGCTCTGACTTTCATAATTCTAGTTATTTGTATCTAAAAGATATTCTACCTTTTGTTAAATCATAAGGAGACATTTCTACTTTGACGCGGTCTCCAGGGAGTATTTTAATGTAAAACATGCGCATTTTGCCTGAAATATGGGCAGTGATGACATGTCCGTTTTCGAGCTCTACTCGGAACATTGCATTTGGCAATGCTTCGAGTATGGTACCGTCTTGTTCTATGGATGTTTGTTTTGCCATAAATTACATTCCAGAAAATTCGTTAGCACCTCTGCGACCTCTAACTCTTGTACCTTCCATGAGTGAATCCATGTTTCGGTTGAGTTGATAGGTTTCAATTTGTTGAAGGGTATCGAGTACCACACCCACCATAATGAGAATGGACGTACCTCCGAAGAACATAGCAAATCCATCATTGACTCCTGCAAGCTTGGCAATTGAAGGCAAAATAGCAATCATGGCTAAGAATAGGGAACCAGGGAAGGTGATGCGCGAAACAACTTGATCGACATGTTCGGCAGTTTCTTCACCAGGACGTACACCGGGAATAAAACCACCGCTCTTTTTGAGGTCGTCGGCAATTTTACTTGGGTTAATCATGATGGCTGTGTAGAAATAGGTGAACACAACGATGAGGATAACGAGTAGGGCGTTGTAACTGAATCCGTAAGGGTCTCCGAGTGTTTTGGTTAACCAACCAGCATCCTGTTGTTGGGTAACTCCTTGATAAACCATCATTGGGATGGTCATGATTGCTTGCGCAAAAATGATCGGCATGACACCACTTGCATTGATTTTGATAGGCAAGTAGTTTCTCGCACCATTGACGTCCTCGACTGCTCTTGCTCCGGCAACGCGTTTTGCTGTGTTTAGCGGTATGCGGCGAACACCTTGCACAATGAGAATTGTCAATAGAATGATCACGAAGAACATCACGATTTCAAGAACCAAGCGAATCAAGTTACCAGCTTCTACAGATTTACCAAACTCTGCAAAAAATGCACCTGGAAGTCTAGAAAGGATACCAACGGTAATGAGTAAAGAAATACCATTGCCAATACCGCGCTCGGTGATACGCTCTCCTAACCAAACTGCAAACATTGAGCCTGCAATCAGGAGCATGATGGTTTGGGTCCACCAAAATGTACTTGGATCGTCTGGCATGGCGTTTTTGTTACTTACGTAAAGTGTAAGGTAACTTGGCGCTTGTAATGCACAAATAACGATTGTAAGTAGACGCGTGTAATTGTTGATTTGCTTTCTACCAGACTCACCTTCGTTTTGCATTTTTTGTACGGCTGGAACAGCCATGCCCAATAATTGCATGATAATCGAGGCACTAATGTAAGGCATGATGCCAAGAGCCATGATAGATGCGTTGGTAAATCCTCCACCTGAAAAGACGGAAAGGATACTTTCGAGAAAGTTTTGATCCGTGGCCGTACTGGTAAGCGCATCGTATTTTACACCAGGTAAAATAACGTATGACCCTACGCGATAAGTTAGGATGAGGCCAAGTGTAAGGATAATGCGCTTGCGCAGTTCCTCAACTTTCCAGATATTTTGCAGGTTGGTTATTAAACGTTTCATCTAAAAGCGTGCAAAGATAGTTAGATTTTTGTACATGTACCACCTAAAGCTTCAATTGCAGCAATTGCTGTACTTGAAAAACCATTGGCAGAGATGTTGATTTTTGCTTTTAATTCACCGCGACCGAGTACTTTTACAAGTTCGTTGTTAGATAAAAGTCCGTTTTGACGTAACACTTCTGGCGTGATGTCAAGGATACCTTTTACGCTTGCTAGGTTTTCGATGATGTCAAGGTTGATGGCCTTGTATTCAACACGGTTGATATTTTTAAAGCCAAACTTTGGTACACGACGCTGTAAAGGCATCTGTCCACCTTCGAAACCAATTTTGGTTTTGTAACCAGAACGCGATTTAGCACCTTTGTGACCACGTGTAGAGGTTCCGCCACGTCCTGATCCTTGACCACGACCGATGCGCTTTTCAGCTTTAACTGAGCCTGCTGCTGGTGTTAGATTATGTAATTCCATTTCTTTGTGAGTCTATTATTCTACTACTTGAATAAGGTGCTTGACCTTACTCACCATTCCCATAATTTGAGGTGTAACCTCTTTTTCAATAACTTGATTCAAGCGACGAAAACCTAAAGCTTTGATGGTAGCTTTTTGATCAGCTGGACGCTTGATCGCACTTTTCACTTGTTTGATTTTGATTGTGCTCATTGCTGAATATTTTATCCGTTGAATACTTTGTCAAGGGAAATACCACGCTGACGTGCCACGGCAACTGCATCACGCATGTTTGCCAATGCGTCCATAGTTGCTTTTACTACGTTGTGCGGGTTAGAAGAACCTTGAGATTTTGCCAATACGTTGTGTACACCAACGCTTTCGAGTACGGCACGCATCGCACCACCTGCAATTACACCGGTACCTTCAGTAGCTGGCTTAAGGAATACCTCAGCACCACCGAATTTACCTTTTTGCTCGTGGGGAACGGTTCCGCGTAAAATAGGAACTTTAATTAAGTTCTTTTTTGCGTCGTCGATACCTTTTGTAATGGCTTCTGTTACTTCTTTTGCTTTACCAAGACCATGACCTACTACGCCGTTTTCATCACCTACAACAACAATTGCAGAAAAACTGAACGTACGACCACCTTTTGTTACTTTGGTAACGCGGTTAACAGCAACGAGTTTGTCTTTTAACTCGATATCAGCTGATTTCACTCTGTTTACGATTTGAGCTGCCATTTTTCTTAAAATTTGAGTCCTCCTTCGCGAGCTGAATCAGCCAAGGATTTGATTCTACCATGATACAAGTAACCATTGCGGTCAAAAACGACGCGTTCAACGCCTGCTTTTTGAGCTACTTCAGCAATTTTCTTACCGACAATTGCTGCTTGGCTTACTTTATTAACTTTCTGAGCGTCGTCCATTTTGAGTGAACCAGCAGAGGCAAGTGTACGACCACTGTTGTCGTCGATGATTTGCGCGTAAATCTGCTTGTTACTTCTAAAAACGGTGAGGCGCGGAATAGCTGAAGTACCGAAAACTTTTTTTCTGATTCTTCGCTTGATTTTTGCTCTTCTTAATACTTTATTTAGTGCCATAATTCTTGCGATTATTTTTTACCTGCTGACTTACCAGCTTTTCTACGAATTTCTTCACCTACAAAGCGGATACCTTTTCCTTTGTATGGTTCAGGTTTTCTGAAAGAGCGAATCTTGGCAGCAACTTGTCCAAGTAATTGCTTATCGTGTGACTCTAGAGTTACGATAGGCGCTTTACCTTTTTCAGTTACAGTGGTAACTTTCACTTCTTTCGGGATTTCCAAAATAATGGCATGTGAAAATCCGAGTGCTAATTCGAGTTGTTGACCAACGGCATTTGCGCGGTAACCAACTCCGATAACTTCCATATCTTTTTTGAAACCTTCAGATACGCCATGGATCATGTTGAATACCAAAGCGCGGTATAAACCATGCTTTGAACGGTGATCAGGAGCTTCTGTGGCACGCGCAAAAGTAATGACGTTGTCTTCGATGCTTACGCTTACCGACGCATCAATGTGTTGTGCTAATTCGCCTTTTTTCCCTTTGACCGTCATGACGGAATCTTTGAACGTCACTTCGACGCCGCTAGGGATTGTTATAGGTGCTTTTCCAATTCTTGACATTGCTCTTAATTTTTAGTAAACGTAACAAAGAACTTCGCCGCCAACATTGTTTTGACGCGCTTCTTTATCTGTGATCACACCACGAGAAGTAGAAACGATGGCAATACCTAAACCATTCAAAACGCGTGGCATTTCTTCGGCACTGCTATACTTTCTGAGTCCTGGACGTGAAGCACGTTGCAATTTAGTGATGGCTGGAACACGCGTAGATGTGTTGTATTTCAGGGCGATTTTGATGATGCCTTGTTTGTTGTCATCCTCAAATTTGTAGTTGAGGATATACCCTTGATCAAATAAAATTTGAGTCATGGCACGCTTGATGTTCGAGCCAGGGATATCTACGGTCTTCAAGCCTGCTGCACTCGCATTTCTGATGCGGGTGAGGAAATCTGCTATTGGATCTGTATTCATTTCTTTTAATTTTTCTTAATTACCAACTTGCTTTCTTAACTCCGGGGATTTTACCAGCCAAAGCCATCTCGCGGAAAGTAACCCTTGAGATACCAAATTGACGCATATAACCTCTCGGACGACCAGTCATGCCACAACGGTTGTGTTTTCTGATTTTAGCGGAGTTTGCTGGTAATTTCTGCAATGCCATCATGGCATCCCATTTTTGAGACTGAATTTCTTCAGATGCATCTGTTGACTTCAAAATTTTGGTGAGTTCAGCACGCTTCTTCTCGTAGCGATTTACTAACCTTTCTCTCTTGCGCTCACGCGCTTTCATTGATTCTTTAGCCATTTCTTTTTATTTTTTAATAAATGGGAAACCAAATGCATCCAACAATGCTTTTGCCTCTTCGTCGCTGTTGGCTGATGTAACGAAGGTGATGTCCATTCCAAGGATACGATTTACTTTATCGATATCAATTTCTGGGAAAATGATATGCTCTTTGATACCGAGGTTGAAGTTACCGCGACCGTCGAATCCTTTGGGGTTGATTCCGCGGAAGTCACGCGTTCTTGGCAACGCAACGGCAAGTAAACGATCGAGGAAGTCGTACATACGGTCACCGCGTAGGGTTACTTTTGTACCGATTGGCATCCCTTTACGCAACTTAAAGTTGGAGATATCTTTCTTAGAAATGGTGGTAATTGCTTTTTGACCAGCGATACGAGACAGATCAGCTGCTGCACTGTCGATCAATTTCTTGTCGGCAACGGCATCACCCATACCTTGGCTGAGTACAATTTTTTCTAACTTAGGAACGCTCATTACAGACTTGTAATTGAAACGCTCTTGAAGCGTTTGCTTGATTTCGTTCCTGTACTTTTCTTTTAATCTTGGCGTGTAACTCATTACTTAATCACCTCCCCTGATTTTTTTGAATAACGTACTAATTTTCCTTTTTCCTCTTTTCTACCGATGCGTGTTGCAACACCGTTGCTTACGACCATAAGGTTAGAAATGTGGATAGAACCTTCTTTCTCTTCGATTCCACCTTGAGGATTTGTTGCGCTTGGCTTGTTGTGTTTTTTGATCATATTGACCCCTTCAACAGTGGCACGCATTTTTTCGCGGTCGATGGTGGCAACTTTGCCCTCACGACCTTTGGATTCACCAGAAATAACTTTCACGGTGTCGCCAATCTTGATGTGTAATTTCTTTTGCATTACTCAGTGATTTATAACACCTCAGGTGCTAGTGAAACAATTTTCATGTAGTTGCTTTCACGCAATTCACGTGCAACTGGCCCGAAAATACGCGTTCCGCGCATTTCGCCTGCCTGGTTGAGGATCACACAAGCGTTGTCGTCAAAACGGATGTAAGAACCGTCTGGACGACGAATTTCTTTTTTCGTTCTCACTACAACTGCTTTTGCTACTGAACCTTTTTTCACGGCTGCGTTTGGCATAGCACTTTTAACGGCAACAACAATTTTGTCACCTACTGAGGCATAGCGTCTTCTTGTACCGCCTAAAACGCGGATGCATAATACTTCCTTAGCTCCGGAGTTGTCTGCAACTGATAGTCTGGATTCTGTTTGTATCATTTTGTCCGATTATTTAGCGCGTTCTACAATTTCTACCATTCTCCAGTTCTTTGATTTACTCAAAGGACGTGTTTCCATGATGCGAACGGTATCTCCAACATGACAGTCGTTGTTTTCGTCGTGAGCAACAAACTTGGTAGTTTTCTTAACGAACTTACCGTATTTAGGGTGCTTCACTTTACGCTCAACAGAAACGACAATGGATTTTTCCATTTTGTCACTGGTCACGACACCAATTCTTTCTTTTCTTAAATTTCGTTTTTCCATGTTCATTTTTTTAACTCAGGATTAGGCCTGATTTGAACGTTTAGTTAACTCTGTACTCAATCTTGCTACCAACTTGCGCATGTGGTGAATGCGCATTGGATTTTCAATTGGAGCCATTTTGTGTGTCAACTTCAAGTTGGTCAATTGACCTTTGAAGTCTTCCAAACGGCCTTGTAAATCCGCTGTAGAAAGTTTTGCGATTTCTGTTTGTTTCATCTTAATTTATTAAGCTGGTATAACATAATCATTGCGAACAATGAACTTACATTTCACAGGCAACTTCTGTGCTGCAAGTCGCATTGCTTCTTTAGCAATGTCGTAAGGGACGCCATCTGCTTCGAACATGATCGTTCCTGGTTTGATCACGGCAACCCAATGGCTAGGTGCACCCTTACCTTTACCCATACGTACTTCAGCTGGCTTTGAGGTAACCGGCTTGTCTGGGAAAATTCGGATCCATACTTTTCCTTCACGCTTCATGTATCGAGTAACGGCAATACGTGAAGCTTCAATCTGACGTGAAGTAATCCATCCTGGTTCCAAAGCCTTTAATCCGAAAGATCCGAATGCGATGGTTGAGCCACGATGAGCTAAACCTCGGTTTCTACCTTTCTGTACTCTTCTAAATTTTGTTCTTTTAGGCTGTAACATTTCCTGTCAATTTAACTGTCTTATTACTTCTTCTTTCTTTTGAACGATGCAGGCTTGCGATCACCACCTTGGTTGTTCGCAGCACCGGTGTTCATACCGATGTTTGGAGCGAGGTCGCGTTTGCCATAAACTTCTCCACGGCAAATCCAAACTTTAACGCCAATACGGCCATAAGTGGTATGCGCCTCAGATACTGCATAGTCGATATCTGCACGGAAAGTGTGCAATGGGGTACGACCGTCTTTGTACATTTCTGTACGTGCCATTTCAGCACCGTTCAAACGACCAGAAATCTTTACTTTGATTCCTTCAGCACCCATGCGCATTGTTCCTGCAATAGCCATTTTAATGGCACGACGGAAAGAAATACGGGCTTCTAACTGACGAGAAATGCCATCAGCAACTAAGCGAGCGTCTAGTTCTGGACGTTTCACTTCGAAGATGTTGATTTGGATTTCTTTTTTCGTCAACTTCTTTAATTCTTCTTTTAGTTTGTCAACTTCTTGACCACCTTTACCGATGATAACACCAGGACGGGCAGTATTGATAGTTACTGTAACTAGTTTGAGGGTACGCTCGATAATGATCTTAGCAATACTTGCTTTGGCCAAACGCGCGTTGAGGTAACGACGGATTTGATCGTCTTCTACGATTTTGTCTTTGTAATCGTTGCCACCGTACCAATTTGATTCCCATCCGTGGATGTAACCAAGTCTATTTCCAATTGGATTCGTTTTTTGTCCCATTTCTTCTAGTTATTTAGTACCATCAACTACGATCGTCACGTGGTTCGATCTTTTTCTAATTCTGTGTGCACGACCTTGTGGTGCTGGCTGAATGCGTTTAAGCATTGTACCACATCCAACTTCGATTCGGCTCACGACAAGTGTTTCTTGGCTGATGTCAGCACCTTCGTTTTTTTGTTCCCAGTTTGCGATTGCAGAACGTAACAATTTACCAAGGCTTGTTGAGGCATCTTTACCGTTGAAGTGAAGGATGTTCAATGCTTTGTTGACTTCAACCCCACGGATCAAATCAGCCACCATTCTCATCTTGCGAGGAGAAATAGGTGAATCATTCAAGCGGGCGATGGCCATTGACTTTTTATTTTCTTTTAGCTCTTCAGCTCTTAAGCGTTTTCTAGCTCCCATGACTGTAATAATTCTTAACGTTTCTTATCTTTTTTATTACCGGCGTGGCCACGGAAGTTACGGGTAGGGGAGAATTCTCCTAGTTTGTGACCTACCATATTTTCCGTAACGAATACAGGGATGAACTTGTTACCGTTGTGAACGGCGAAGGTCAAACCAACAAATTCCGGAGTAATCGTGGATGCTCGTGACCATGTTTTGATAACAGCTTTGCTGCTAGACGCTTGAGCATCGTCAACTCGTTTCATCAACTTATAGTGAACAAACGGTGGTTTCTTTAATGAACGACTCATACCTTAATTATTTCTTTCTTCTTTCTACAATTAACTTATCGGAATACTTGCGCTTGGATCTTGTTTTGAATCCTTTTGCAGGCATACCATTTCTAGAACGTGGGTGACCACCCGCGTTGCGGCCTTCACCACCACCCATTGGGTGATCAACTGGGTTCATGACGACACCACGAACGCGTGGACGACGACCTAACCAGCGTGAGCGTCCTGCCTTACCAGAGACAACCAAGTTGTGCTCTGCGTTAGATACAGAACCAATTGTAGCAAGACAAGTTGTAAGGATCATGCGCGTTTCGCCTGAAGGCATCTTTACGATAGCGTATTTACCATCGCGTGCATTCAACTGAGCGTAAGTACCAGCACCACGTGCAATGATGCCACCGGCTCCTGGCTTCAATTCGATATTGTGGATTACAGTACCGAGTGGAATGTCCGAAAGGAACATAGCGTGACCTACATTTGGAAGTGCAGTTTTTCCTGAAAGAACGACGTCGCCAACTTTGAGTCCGTTAGGGGCAATGATGTAGCGTTTTTCACCGTCAGCGTAATATAACAAAGCGATATTAGCTGTGCGGTTTGGATCGTATTCAATAGATTTTACGGTAGCAGGGATATCAAATTTTTCACGTTTGAAATCAACGATACGGTAACGTTGTTTGTGACCACCACCCATATAGCGCATGGTCATGCGGCCGTCGTTGTTACGACCACCTGATTTTTTCATCGGAGCCAACAAACTCTTCTCTGGTGTCGCTTTGGTAAGCTCTGCGAAATCAGAAGCTACCTTATGGCGTTGACCTGGAGTTGTTGGTTTAAATTTTTTCAAACTCATGGTTAAACATTAATAATTGTTAAATAAATCAATGGTTTCACCATCTGCTATCGTTACTACAGCCTTCTTCCATTGTTTGCTTTTTTGCTCAACAATGCCTTTATTCGTGTACTTCACAGAGGATACCCCACCACCATAGTTTAATGTACGAACATCTGTGACATGTACTCCATACATCTTTTCGATGGCATTTTTAATTTCGATCTTGTTGGACTTACGGTCTACTTCAAACGTGAAGCGGTTTGAAACCTCGCTTAGTTTGGTAGCTTTTTCCGTAATGACCGGCTTCTTGATAATAGTATGCATAACGCTTAGTTAAGAATCGTTTGAATTTTCTCAATTGAGCTTTCAGCCAATACCACTTTTGAGGCATTGAGCACATCGTAAGTGTTAAAGGAATCTGCTGTTACGACTTTCACGCGTCCAAGGTTACGTGCAGCAAGATATACGCTGTCTGTTTTGTCACCAAGGATGAAAAGTACTTTTTGGTTTTCAAGATTCATAGAAGCCAAAAGCGCTTTGAAGTCTTTTGTTTTTGCTTCCATGTTCAGGTCCTGAATAACCATGAGGGAGTCGTTTTTCGCTTTAAAAGCAAAAGCGGACTTGCGCGCCAAACGCTTCAATTTCAAGTTTAATTTGAAATGGTAGTTGCGTGGACGTGGACCAAAGATACGGCCACCACCTACACGTGTACCAGATTTAGCTGAACCTGCACGTGCACCACCAGTACCTTTTTGACGCTTGAGTTTTTTGGTAGAACCAGCAATCTCGTTGCGCTCTTTAGATTTGTGTGTACCTTGACGCTTGTTAGCTAAGTGTTGTTTGACATCTAAGTAAATAGCATGGTTGTTTGGTTCAATTCCAAACACCTCGTCTGCAAGGGTTACTGACTTGGCAGTAGCTGCTCCTTTTGAATCGTAGATCTTCAGTTTCATTACTTGACAATTGTTACGGTTGAACCATTTGCACCTGGAATCGATCCTTTAATGATCAAAAGATTCTTGTCTGCAATTACCTTTAAAATTTGGAGGTTAGCTTGCTTGCGACGTTTGTTACCCATTTGTCCAGCCATGCGCATTCCTTTGAATACACGTGCAGGGTAGGAACAAGCACCAATAGAACCTGGTGCACGCAAACGGTTGTGCTGACCGTGTGTAGATTGACCAACACCACCAAAATTGTGGCGACGAACAACCCCTTGAAAACCTTTACCTTTTGTGGTTCCGGTTACATCGACAAACTCACCTTCTTCAAAAAGGTTAGCGTCAATGGTGTCTCCGAGGTTAGCTGAGTCGAATCCTTTGAATTCAACCAACTTGGCCTTAGGAGCCGTGTTTGCTTTTTTGAAATGACCTTTCAATGCATTGGGGGTGTTTTTCTCTTTACGAGCACCGAATCCCAACTGAACTGCATCGTAACCATCTCTGTCTTGTGTTTTGACTTGCGTCACCACACAAGGACCAGCCTCAATAACTGTGCATGGCAAAGATTTGCCCTCAGCACTAAAGATGCTAGTCATCCCGATTTTACGTCCAATAATTCCTGGCATATACTAGTTGTTAAAAAATTACACTTTGATTTCTACGTCAACTCCACTAGGAAGCTCAAGCTTCATAAGGGCATCTACAGTTTTAGAAGAACTGCTGTAGATATCCATTAAACGCTTGTATGCACACAATTCGAATTGCTCACGTGCTTTTTTGTTCACGTGTGGTGAACGAAGTACAGTGTAGATTCTTTTGTGTGTTGGAAGTGGAATAGGACCACTCACCACAGCACCTGTTGATTTAACTGTTTTTACGATTTTTTCAGCTGACTTGTCGAGCAAGTTGTGATCGTAAGATTTTAATTTAATTCTGATTTTTTGGCTCATCTGCTTTGAACTTTATTATGCTGTGACTTTACCGTTTGCTTTTGCGACTACGTCGTCGGCGATGTTTTTAGGTGCTTCTGCGTAGTGTGAAAACTCCATAGAAGAACTTGCACGACCTGAGGTGATGGTACGCAACTGCGTTACATAACCAAACATTTCAGAAAGTGGAACATCTGCTTTTAAAACTTTAGCTCCGTTGCGGTCATCCATACCTTTCATCATACCACGACGACGGTTGAGGTCACCTACGACGTCACCCATGTTTTCTTCTGGTGTTACGACTTCGAGTTTCATGATTGGCTCAAGAAGGATAGGACGACAAGCTTTAAGCGCTGTACGGTATGCCATCTTCGCACACAATTCGAATGAAAGTGAATCGGAGTCAACGTTGTGGTAAGATCCGTCGATCAATTCAACTACGAGTGAATCGATAGGGAACCCAGCCATAACGCCGTTTTTCATAGAGTCTTTGAAACCTTTCTCTACAGAAGGGATGAATTCACGTGGAATGTTACCACCTTTGATACTGTTGATGAATTCAAGACCTGTTTTCTCTTCGTTGGTTTGTGGAGAGATTTTAACGTAGATGTCGGCAAATTTACCACGACCACCCGTTTGTTTTTTGTAAACTTCGCGGTGTTCTGTATTGCCAGTAATGGCTTCGCGGTAAGCAACCTGAGGCGCACCTTGGTTAACTTCTACTTTAAACTCGCGCTTGAGACGGTCGATGATGATTTCGAGGTGAAGCTCACCCATACCAGAGATGATCGTTTGTCCGGTTTCTTCGTCGGTATTGACGCGGAAAGTTGGATCTTCTTCTGAAAGTTTAGATAAACCAATTGATAGACGATCGGTATCGGCTTGTGTTTTTGGCTCAATTGCCAAACCGATTACCGGATCTGGGAAGACCATTGATTCGAGTACGATAGGCGCATTTTCTGCACAAAGGGTATCACCAGTTTTGATGTCCTTGAAACCTACAACCGCACCGATATCACCTGCACCGAGTTCAGGAATTTGGTTTTGTTTGTTGGCGTGCATTTGGAAGATACGAGAAATACGCTCTTTGTTGTCTGAACGGGTGTTCAAAACATAAGAACCTGCTTCAAGTTTACCTGAATAAGCACGAACGAAACACAAACGACCAACAAATGGGTCAGTTGCGATTTTAAATGCCAATGCCGCAAAAGGCTCATCGTAAGAAGGCTTACGGCTGATTTCTTCGTCGGTTTTAGGATTGGTACCAGTAATGGCTTCAACATCTAGTGGTGAAGGAAGAATTTCCATAACCATGTCGAGCATTGCCTGTACACCTTTGTTTTTGAATGAAGAACCACACATCATTGGAACGACTTTACCAGCGATAGTTGCTTGACGCAATGCATCGAGGATTTCGCGCTCAGTTAATGAGTTCTCATCTTCGAAGAATTTCTCCATGAGGTTTTCGTCGAATTCGGCAACTGCTTCTAAAAGCTCAGAACGCAATTGGCGTGCTTCGTCAATAATGTCGGCAGGGATTTCAACTTCTTGGAAAGTCATACCCATATCGTGCTCGTTCCAAACGATACCTCTCCAGTTGATCAAGTCGACTACTCCTTTGAAGTTGTCTTCTTCACCGATATTGATTTGGAGTGGAAGTGCGTGGCTACCGAGCATTTCTTTTACTTGGCGACAAACCATAAGGAAGTCTGCACCTTGGCGGTCCATTTTGTTAACGAATCCGATGCGTGGAACGTTGTAGTTATTTGCCAAACGCCAGTTGGTTTCAGATTGTGGCTCTACACCATCAACAGCAGAAAACAAGAAAACCAAACCATCAAGTACACGCAATGAACGGTTTACTTCTACGGTGAAGTCAACGTGTCCTGGGGTGTCAATGATGTTAACGTGGTATTTTTGACCGCGGTAATTCCAGTCTAGGGTGGTAGCAGCAGAGGTAATGGTGATACCACGCTCTTGCTCTTGCTCCATCCAGTCCATGGTAGCGGCACCGTCGTGAACTTCACCAATTTTGTGACTTACACCACCATAGTAAAGAATACGCTCGGTTGTAGTGGTTTTACCGGCGTCGATATGCGCGGCAATACCAATGTTTCTTGTGAATTTTAAGTCTCTAGCCATTTGTTAGAATCTGAAGTGTGAGAATGCTTTGTTTGCTTCAGCCATGCGAAGCGTGTCTTCTTTCTTCTTGAAAGCAGCGCCTTCTTCTTTTGAAGCGGCAATGATTTCAGAGGCCAAACGCTGGGCCATTGTTTTCTCGTTGCGTTTGCGAGAGTAACCAATTAACCATTTCATGGCCAATGATGACTTGCGCTCTTCGCGAACAGGAGTTGGGATTTGGAAAGTGGCACCACCAACGCGACGCGAACGTACTTCTACACTTGGCGTAACGTTTTCGATGGCTTTTTTCCAGGTTTCGAGACCATTTGCGTCTTCGATTTTCTTTTCTACGATGTCTAATGCCTCGTAAAAAATACGGAATGCTAAACTTTTCTTACCGTCTAGCATGAGGTTGTTCACAAATTTAGTAACGACTACTTCGTTGAACTTTGGATCTGGGAGGATCGCAATTTTTTTCGCTTTTCTTCTTCTCATGATGTCTAGCTTTTAATTATTTCTGCTTAGGACGTTTTGTACCATACTTAGATCGACGTTGGCTACGGCCTTGTACACCAGCGGTGTCTTCAGCACCACGTACAATGTGGTAACGTACCCCAGGTAAATCTTTTACCCTTCCTCCGCGTACTAATACTAATGAGTGTTCTTGAAGATTGTGGCCTTCACCACCAATGTAAGCGTTGACTTCTTTTCCATTAGTCAAACGTACACGAGCGACTTTTCGCATAGCCGAGTTCGGCTTCTTAGGAGTTGTCGTGTACACACGAACGCAAACACCTTTGCGTTGTGGACATGAATCAAGCGCAGCAGACTTACTTTTCTTCACTACCGCAGTTCTTCCTTTGCGAACTAATTGTTGAATAGTTGGCATAAAATACTCTTGTTTTTTTATAATAAATAATAACCCCCAAACGCACTTTGAGGGGTGCAAAGATAACTATATATTTTTATAAACCAAGACCGTTTGAAAAATATTCGGCTATTTAAGGCCTGATTTTCAAAAAATAATGAGTTTGGGTCTTGATGTGGCGCGGTACTCCAGAGGTTTATTCCACAATATAATAAGCGTGCGGCTGCACATTTATTTTAAATTCGACATCTAATTGCGGATAATAGCCGTTGACGTTTTCTTGTGCTTTATTGATTCTGTTTTGCAACTTCAATTCATTACTTAGGCCCAACAATTTTTGTGCAGAAGTACTTTTAAAATTCCACTTTTCTATGGTATTGACACAGCGAATGATTTGCTTGAGTTGGTTTGGATACAAAGTGGAGATGTCATTTTCTTGAATGAGTTGGATGCAATCTACCACTTGGGCTTCGAATTGAGTAGCGCTGATGCGAATTGATTCATTTGGATCAACTACAGGTAAAAGGTAATCATATCCGCGTGCACCGGCTTTAAAGACGTAGTTGTTCCAGAAAGAAGTATCGTCGATGATTTCCTGTCCGGCGTTGTATTCGCTAATATTATTTAAATGGCGTTCAACGCAATTAGAAAGGGAGTAATAGTTTTTATAAGGGAGGTTTTTGAAATAGTGCCAATCGTATAAGGAATAGGTTCCGTCGTTGTTTTTGAGCAAAACATAAAACTTGAAGTCTTCGTTGGTGTAGTAATAGTCGCGCGCTTGCGCTTTTTTATGATGGAGCAGCACAGGATAAATAAAAGCAGTTTTTTCTGGGTTGGAAATCAGCAAATCGGCAGTAAGGTAGATTTGCTCCTCCCCATCCCAATAATTTGAATGGGTTTCTTCATTTTGGCGTTGGTTGTAAAAGTAAAAAGGGTAGTTCGGCTGATCAAGAAGTTGATCGAGTTTGGGTTGGATGTGTTGGGCAATTAGCTGCTGATTTACAGTAGAGGACACCACATGTTTGAAAACGATTGGACTGGTTTGTAATTCATCCTCGAAATAAGCAAGCCAGACCGCTTCATTGAGTTTTAAGACGGTTTGTTTCTGTTCAAACGCACGCGCATAAAAATTGATGATCAAATTGACTGTATCCTGTTCCGTTCTCATTGGAACATAGTCCCCGGTCAAATACATTTTCCATTGTTGCTCCTCTTTTATAAATTTCCAATTCTGAATATGTTGATACTTCTCTGAATCGAACGTTTCGAATTCATTGTTGGTCTCGAGCATTTCAATTTTTGTTCGGTCCTGACTAATGAGGATAGCTTGTATATTTTCAAACGGAATTGGATACTCAAGATCTTTTAAGATGTTGCTTACGTCTTTTTTAGCTTGCTCGAGGTACTTGGCGCTCATCAGTTTAGATTCCTTGATGGGGCGTAATTGCAGCTCGTATTTTTGTTGTAGACTGATTACACCAGGATTCGCTTTTTGAATGGCGTCTTCAAGCCAATCCAGTAATAGGGTTTGCTCATAGAAATTGGTCCAGTAAAAGAACCACGCTACCTCACCATTGCCATCGTAAATGTCTAGTAGTCGACCTGTGGAAATGCTAAAATGTTGATTCAACGCAAGTGTAGTTGATTTGGGGTTGGTTACTGTTAAATCTAACGATGTTTCCTGTGGACTCACTTTTAAGTTGCTCAAAGCAATCTGGACAGATACCGGCGCTAGTTGCGTATTTTGTACGTTTTGTAAACTGAAATAAAGGTCATTGTTTTTTTGGCCATAACGTTGCATGAGTATACCCCCAAGGTTAAAAAGAGGCATTTCTGTCCTTACATTTTCTGTGGTATGTTCAAAAGCTGCTGTAAATGCTACTCTGGAAAGTGGTATATTTTTGGATTTATTTTGTTGGTTTTTAATCTCCTTACTCAGCACCCCTTGAAATGCATTTTGGGTTTGGGTAATCATGTCTTCAAACAAGGGCTCAGAAATGTTTATTTGTTGATTGCTGGTGATCAGAAAATGGATGGGTGCTTGGCCGTAGAGCGGGAAGGTGGCTGCAATAAATGCGAGTAGGAGGAAGTGTTTCATGATTTAAAGTTAGGTGAAAATATTGAGCAAAAAAAAGGAACCCGATCAGGTTCCTTTGTAATTTATAGAAATGGATTTTTTCTTTTTCTAATTAACGATATAAAGTTGCTTTTACAGCCTTTACAATCCGCTCCACATTTGGCAATGCTTCGTCGATGAGTGTTGGCGAGAATGCAAATGGTGTATCTGTTTGCGTAACGCGTTGTACGGGTGCATCGAGGTAATCGAAGGCATAGCGCTGCAAGTGGTAGGCAATTTCAGAAGAGATGCTAGCCAATGGCCAAGATTCTTCTACAACCACACAACGATTGGTTTTCTTGATTGATTCAACGATGCAACCGTAATCAATTGGGCGAATAGTGCGCAAATCGATGATCTCTACACTGATGTTATCTTTGGCCAATACTTCGGCTGCTTCTTGGGCTACTTTGATAATTTTTCCAAAAGAAACGAGTGTGATGTCTGAACCTTTTCTTTTGACGTCAGCTACGCCTATTGGAATGATGTATTCGCCTTCAGGAACTTCACCTTTATCGCCATACATTTTTTCTGACTCCAAGAAAACAACGGGGTCGTTGTCACGGATAGCTGCCTTCAGCAAACCTTTTGCGTCGGCTGGGTTGGAAGGCGTAATGACTTTGAGCCCTGGCACGTGTGCATAGAAAGCTTCGAAACTCTGAGAGTGTGTTGCTGCCAATTGGCCTGCAGTACCATTTCCACCGCGGAATACGATGGGGCAACCATATTGACCACCAGACATCTGGAGCATTTTGGCTGCAGAGTTAATAATTTGATCCGCTGCTAATATGGCGAAGTTCCAAGTCATGAACTCTACAATTGGACGCAAACCGTTCATGGCTGCACCAACCGCAATACCCGAAAATCCTAACTCGGCAATTGGCGTATCGATTATTCGCTTTGGGCCAAATTCATCGAGCATGCCTTGCGATACTTTGTAAGCACCATTGTATTCGGCAACTTCTTCGCCGAGCAAAAATACGTTTTCATCGCGACGCATTTCTTCGGACATAGCTTCTCTAAGGGCTTCTCGGAACTGTAGGGTTTTCATAGTGTCATTTTTACAATTTGCAAAATTACAAATAAGTCAGAAACTTCAAATGTTTATGCCACTTTAAGTGTGGCAATTTTTGATTTTCCAAATTGTTGGGTAGCGTAGTTAAGGTCTATATGAAGCAATTTAGAAGAACTACTAGGTAATTCAAACATGGCATCGGTAAGGATTGCTTCGCAGATAGAACGCAAGCCACGGGCGCCCAAGCCAAATTCCATCGCTTTTTGAACAATGAAGTCCAATACATCTTGGTCGAGTTCCAATTTAACACCGTCCATGTCAAACAACTTTGTGTATTGTTTGATGAGTGCATTTTTAGGCTCTGTTAGGATGCGTTTGAGGTCTGCTTCTTTGAGTGGCTCAAGGTATGTGAGAACAGGGAAACGACCAATGAGCTCAGGGATGAGTCCAAAAGAGCGAATATCTGTCGGGGTAATATATTTAAGCAGAGAATCTGATTCGATGGTTTGCTCATCAAGGGTAGAAAAACCAATTGTTTGTCGGTTAACACGGCTGGCTATTAATTTCTCGATGCCGTCGAACGCACCACCGCAAATAAACAAGATATTTTTGGTGTCGATGGAAATCATTTTTTGCTCAGGGTGCTTACGTCCACCTTGAGGTGGCACATTGACGGTAGCACCTTCTAATAGTTTCAGTAGCGCTTGTTGTACGCCTTCGCCAGAGACATCTCGAGTGATACTCGGGTTGTCGTTTTTACGCGCAATTTTATCGACTTCATCGATGAATACAATACCCATTTGTGCACTTTCTACATTGTAGTCGGCAGCTTGCAAAAGACGCGACAAAATACTTTCGACATCTTCGCCGACATAACCGGCCTCAGTGAGAACAGTGGCATCGGCAATACAAAAGGGTACATTGAGTAATTTGGCGATCGATTTAGCCAACAAGGTTTTGCCCGTTCCGGTGCGCCCTACGAGAATGACATTCGATTTTTCTATTTCGACATCGTTTTCATTGGTTTTTTGTTTCAATCTTTTGAAGTGATTGTAAACAGCTACGGAAAGCACTTTTTTAGCATCTTGCTGCCCAATTACATACTGGTCAAGATGTGCCTTGATTTCTTGAGGCTTTAATAAATTTAGACTGCCAATTGCAGCTGGTACAGCCGCTGGACTCGAAGAGAGTTCTTCTTGAACTATTTTACTGGCTTGGCTAGCGCAGGAGTCACAGATGTGTCCATTGATGCCGGCAATAAGCATATTGACACCCGAACGTGGCGAGCCACAAAAGGAGCAAGTGGTTTCTTTTTTAGCCATTGGTTATTTAGGATTACGCAAAAGAACTTCGTCGACCATGCCGTAAGTTTTGGCTTCTTCGGAGGTCATCCAGTAGTCGCGGTCTGAGTCTGCCCAAACTTTATCGTAGTCTTGTTTGCTGTGGGTGGCTATAATATCGTAAAGTTCTTTTTTGAGTTTTTGGATTTCTCTGGCTGTGATTTCAATGTCAGAGGCTTGGCCTTGTGCGCCACCTAGAGGTTGGTGAATCATGACGCGCGAGTGCTTGAGCGCGCTGCGCTTACCTTCGGCACCAGCACAAAGCAATACAGCACCCATAGAGGCCGCCATTCCGGTGCAAATAGTTGCAACATCTGGACGAATGTATTGCATGGTATCATAGATGCCCAATCCGGCGTAAACAGAGCCACCCGGTGAGTTTAAGTATATTTGAATGTCTTTTTTGGCGTCAACAGATTCTAAAAAAAGCAATTGAGCATTGATGATATTGGCGACTTGGTCATTGATGCCCGTGCCTAAGAAAATGATGCGGTCCATCATGAGGCGAGAGAAAACGTCCATTTGCGTCATATTCAGCGGGCGTTCTTCAATGATGTATGGCGTCATTGAAGATTCGATGTAATGATCGACGTACATGCTGCTGATGCCCATGTGTTTGGTGGCGTATTTGCGGAATTCGTTGCTATCCATTGTGTTTTATTTTAGAGTCTCAAATTTAGTTATAAAGGTTGGCTTTGTCCATCGAAACAATCCAAAAAAAAATCCTGGAGCACCAGGATTTTTTTATAATTGGTTGTATTTTAATTTATTTCACGAGCTCAATGAAAGAGGCATCGTTCATCATTTTAATGAACTCGCGGTCTTTGCTCGCTTTTTCTTTGAGTGCAGGATTCTTAGCAATTGCTGTTTTCAATTTGGCAACGACTACATCTGCACTGGCGCCATTGCGTGCCTCGATGATCGCTTTCAAGTAAGCTAATTCTGCCGTTTCAGTTAAAGAAGCACTTGCTTTTTTAGCAGCATCTAGTTTGTTATTGAGAGTGAGTGCGAGTACTTTGTTGTAGCTATCTTGGGTGATGTTCTTTTCAGCTGCGCTGTAGTTACCTTCCATGATATCGATGATGCCTTGGTTGTAATTGTAAACGCTTGTTTTAGCTGAAGACAATAATTTTTTGGCAGCTGCGCGATTGCCTTCGAGAATTAAACTTGCTGCCAAGTTGTTGTTGGTTACAGGAATAGCTTTCAGCTCGTTTGCTTTTTTGAAAGATGCTGCGGCAGCTTTTGTATTACCTAATTCGAAGAGTGTTGCACCGAGGTTGGTGTGCGTACGGTGGTCGTTGGAATAGTTTGCCGCTGCAATACCGTAAATGCGTGCTTTTTCGTTGGCATCTGTTGTCAATTTGCCGGCTGTGAAAAGCAATTCTTCTACAGATAATGTGTTCGGATTTTGAACAGAAGCGGTGCGTAATTCGTCGTCAGTAAGGCCGTATTCGGTGTATTTAACAACAATGACAGCGCGGCGGATCATAGGGAAAACATCGCGCTCGAGTTCAGTGTAGGCTTTACCGAGGTTGATCATGTCTTTTTCGCGTTGCTCTGGATCTTTGGTCATTTCGAGAATACGAATAAATAAGTTTTTATCTGCTTCAGGAATAGTGGTTGTTGCAGCTAACTGACTTTTGAATCCTTCGAAATCTTCTCCAAATTTTGCCAATGCATAAGCACTGGTATCAGCATAAGCGGTTAGTTGTGCTTTTTTCATGAGGTCAGTTAGCGCTTTGCGGGCAGCAACTGTACGGTCAGAAGAAAGGTTGTCGTTTTTGGCTACTTCACCGTCTGGAGAAGCATAGCCATTGATTTCGATGCCGGTAATTTTAATTTTAGGATTGGTTTGTGCAGCTTGCATCCAAGCCATGAGTGCAACTACATCAGCGTCTTTGATTTCGCCAGCGCGCACATCGGACTTTCCTTTTTCAAAGTTGATGGTAGCGGTTGTCGTTTTGTCAAATTGACGTACCAAAGCGTCTTGTTCGGTAAGTACTTTGAATGTTTTGTCGACGAGGTAAGGCGTAATGATGGTTGCGTCGGCAATTTTGGTTTCTGGAAGTGCGCCTTTTTCTTTGGTTTGCTTGTAGAGCTTGCCAGTGATCACGAGGTCAGCAGCTTCCATTGACGGATCATAGGCTAATGTTTGCTCGAAGGTAGCAGTACCACCTGTTTTGAAGTCAATGGTGGTGCCGTTTCCAGTTACTTTAGAACCATTGATATACCATGTACCCACAGCTGTAGAACCCAATTTAGGCGTAATTTCAGCTTTGGCTTTTTTCTGGATGCCTTTTTCAGGAACATTCACAGTAATGCTTACTTTGACAGAATCTCCGTGCATTTGCAAAGGATTCGGATTCACGGTGTAGGTGATGTCTTTGACGAGGTCACAAGAAGCAACAAAAAACGCTGCAGTTCCTATTAAAAGAGTACTGTTAAAGCGATTGAAATTCATGAGTATATTTTTTATGATTCCTTGCAAAATTAAGGAATAAATTTAACTTACTCAAGTTTGCCCCTTTCTTAAGGTAAATTATTACGTTTTACATGGGATAAAAGTCCAACTCAAGGGCTTTTAATGGTTCCAGTACAAAAGGCCTTTCGTGGTATCGTGGATGCGGAATTTGTAAATAAGGTAGATTGATGCAGAGATTTTCGTAGAAAATAATATCGAGGTCAATACACCGATCTTGGTAATCTTGGCTTGTCTTGATCCTACCGAGTTCGGCTTCGATAGTTTGCAAAGCAATGAGGAGATCCTTAGGCAATAAATCAGTTAAAAGTAAAAGGCATCCGTTTAAAAAAGTATGCGAAGAGGTAAAACCTTGCGGTTCACTTTCAATTATAGGAGAAACCTTGACCACCTTACCGCATCTGTCGTTTAATAGTTGAATAGCGCTTTGAATAGTTGCTTGTTTGGGGCCAATGTTTGCACCAAAAGCGATCACTGCTCTATTGTTTGCGGTTAATTCCATTCAAAACTATTAACCAATTCTTGAAGATCCGCTTTCAGGTATTGCAACGTTGGGCGCAAGGAGTCATAATTAGGACGGCAATTGAGTAAGACCTCGCCGCGAAGAAAATGCTGTAAAGAATCAGTGAGATAAAACTGGAAATTAGTGGCTACGTTTCCTTTCAGTTCAAAGAAAGTACCGTATACTTTTTTTCTTGGTTTTAAAATTTGTTCAAAGTCAATCTGATCGGCCATGATCTTGTGCTCATCAACTTTGTCATTGGCAAAATTGATGATCTCGGGCAAAGAATCTTTTGAAGGAATGCGCAAGTAATACAAGAACAAAGTGCCGTTGAGTGGGCCTAGGTCAATTTCTTGAACACTGTAGTTGTTTTTGGCTTGTTCAAATTGCTTGGGCATGAATAAATCTGCAAGGCGAAATCGAAAAGCTTGCGGACTTTGGTAGTTATGATAACTGTGTTCAGGAAAGTCAGTCCTCAGGAAAGTACTCGGTTTTGGTACGGGGTCGGCCTGACTACAAGCGAACAAAATCATGCTGAGGCTACAAATGATGGTGATTTTATTCATTTAAAATGACTTTAACTGATTTAACACGTTTTTTGTCAGAGGATACAACAATAAGTTTGAGCGGTCCTATAACGATGTACTCGTTGTTCTTCAAAATTCGACCTGCCGCCTCAATGATGAGGCCACCTAGGGTCTCGGCTTCACCGCGCGCTTCGTCTATATGGTGTTCGTATTGCTCGCCAATTATTTTGAGTAAATCGTTCAAGGAAGTTCTTCCCTCAAATATATACGTATTCTCGGTTTGTTTGGTATATTGAATTTCAGTGTCGTCGAACTCGTCGGTGATGTCACCTACAATTTCTTCTAAGATATCTTCGAGGGTGACAATACCGCTTGCGCCACCGTATTCATCGACGACCACAGCCAAGTGCATTTTCATGCTTCTGAATTCTTGCAAGAGGTCATTGATTTTCTTGTTTTCAGGAACAAAAAAGGGCTTTCTGAGCACTTGCTGCCACTGAAATGAAGCATCTTGGTTTAAATGGTTTAGTAAGTCTTTAATGTATAAAATGCCAATGATATTGTCTGGACTTTCCTCAAAAACCGGAATGCGAGAATAGCCTACTTCAATAATTTGATCAAGCACCTGGCGAAAATCTGCTGCAGCATCGATATCTTCTACCTCAACACGAGGGGTCATGATTTCAGATGCTTCTGTTTTACCAAATTTGACGATACCTTCTAAAATGCGTTGTTCTTCTTCTGAACCAGCTTCGGCTTTGGTGAGCGCAACGGCCTGCTCGAGTTCGTTTTGGTCAATAGTTGCACTGCGATTTCCAAGGTGTTGTATGGAATTTGTGCCGCGCACGAGAATGATTTTGAGCCAAGAAATAGGTGGTATTTTACTGATGAACAATAGGGGGTAGGCCGTCACTTTACTCACTGTTAGCGCATTTCGGTTGGCAAATATTTTAGGAATGACTTCGCCAAACAATAAAATGACTAGCGTGATTCCTAGAACCTCAATAATGAAGCGCAATGGCGCAAACGAAGCCGTAGTCGGGAAAATATCGTTAAGTACAAACGAGGATAAAATGACGATCCCAACATTAACAAAATTATTGAAAATCAGTATGGTAGCCAATAGTTCTTGTGGTTTTGACAATAACTTCGAGATGCTTTTGGCACGTGCAGAAGTATCGCTTTTGAGCGCTGCGTTGTCTTTTGGTTTAAGTGAAAAATAAGCACTTTCAGAGCCAGAAGCAAAGGCAGACAAGAGCAACAAGACAATGATAATGAGAAGGTAGAGATAACTTGCATCGCTCATTTGAATAGAGAAATCAAATAAGGATGCTTCGAGACTCGGAGGTTCTATGGAATTGTTCATGGGTTAAAATGGAAGTCCGTCAGAGGAATCGGGCGTGAGGCCGCTGAGTGGAGCTGGAGGAGTGGGGCGGCCTTCGTTGCCGTAATTGCTTTGCCTTTCTGGGTTGTCTGGCCGAGATAAAATAGTGAGATCGTCGCCTACTACTTCTGTGGCGTAGCGCTGATGACCTTCTTTGTCGGTCCAGGAGCGCTTTTTGAGCTTGCCTTCAACATAGATTTTGGTGCCTTTGCGTAGGTATTTTTCTGCTACTTCGGCCAGACCGCGCCACAACACGATATCGTGCCAGTCGGTGGTTTCTTTTTTTTCACCGCTTTGTTTGTCGGTGTAAATTTCGGAGGTGGCCAATGGAAACGAGGCCACAACAGCGCCGTTTTCAAGGCGACGGACGTCGGGGTCTTTACCTAAATTACCGATCAAAATAACTTTGTTGATGCTACCGTTCATCTGATTTTTTCAATCAATAATAGTTATTTTTTTCGAATTGGACGTTTTTTCGCTGTTTTAGTGGGTTGATTTGCTGCGATTTCTAGACAGGCTTCAAGGGTCAGTGTCTCAGGCTGACAATCTTTTGGCAACTTGAAGTTGTCTTTGCCAATTTTCAGATAGGCACCATAGCGACCGTTGAGCAATTGAACATCTGGGTTTTCTGCGAATGTTTTGATCAGCGCTTTAGCGGCCTCTTCTTGTTTGAGTGTATCGAGTTCAATGGCTCTTTCAAGACTAATAGACATCGGGTCTTCTTCTTTTGGAATCGAGCAAAATCTTTTACCGACTTGCACGTAGGGCCCGAAACGGCCAATATTAACTTTAACAGCTTCGCCGTTGTGTTCTCCAAGAAGCTTAGGCAATTCAAAAAGTTTGAGCGCCTCTTCGAGAGTAATGGTTGAAATGGATTGGTTTGCTTGCAAAGACGCAAACTGTGGTTTGATACCATCAGATTTTTCATCGCCAATTTGAATCATCGGGCCAAAACGGCCAATTCTGGCGATTATTTTGCGCCCGCTCTTCGGGTCTGTGCCGAGTTCGCGTTCTCCGGTGGCTCTTTCGGAGTGTTCGAGGGTGTTTTCTACCTTTGAATGAAAAGGGCCATAGAAGGAATTGAGCATGTCGGTCCAGTTGAGTTGCCCGTTGGCAATTTCGTCAAAGGAAGCTTCGACTTTGGCCGTAAATTGGTAGTCGAGGATTTGCTCAAAGTTCGCCACCAAAAAATCGGTCACAACCATTCCGATGTCGGTAGGTGACAACTTGTTTCTTTCTTTTCCTGTCGTTTCGGTTTTTTCGGAACTCGAAATACCGTTTTGGTCGAGCGTGAGATGGGTGTATTTGCGCAAGCTACCTTCTCTTTCTACTTTTTCGACGTAGTTGCGTTTTTGAATGGTTGAAATGGTTGGTGCATAGGTCGATGGACGTCCGATCCCGAGCTCTTCTAGTTTCTTAACCAACGAAGCTTCTACGTAGCGCGAAGGCGGTCGGCTGAAGCGTTCAGTAGCATTGCAAGTCTGTAGGTGAAGGGTTTCTCCGTTGCTTACTTTTGGTAAAAGACCTTCCGTTTCGTTTTCATCCGCATCGTCTTCAAGGCTAGATACCATGTATACTTTCAAAAAACCATCAAATACAATGACTTCACCTTTGGCCTGGAAGTAATAAGGACCTTGAAGACCTGAAATCTTGACCGTTGTTCTTTCCAGTTGTGCATGGGCCATTTGACTGGCAATACCACGTTTCCAAATGAGCTCGTAAAGGCGTTGTTCGTCTCGTTCGGCTTGAATAGAGGGTTGGGTAAAATCTGTTGGTCGAATGGCTTCGTGGGCTTCTTGAGCTCCTGCGCTTTTGGTACTGTATTTTGTTGGTTTGGCGTAGTTTGCACCGTACAAGCTCGTAATGGCAGTTTGTGCTGCATCGAGTGCTGTTTGGGAAAGATTGACAGAATCGGTACGCATGTAGGTAATGTGCCCTGCTTCGTAAAGCCTCTGTGCTACACTCATGGTTTTACTTACCGAAAAGCCCAGTTTGAGGCTGGCCTCTTGTTGAAGAGTTGAGGTAGTGAACGGAGCTGCAGGCGATTTGGTTGCTGGTTTTTGCTGCACATCTTCAACCTTAAATTGAGCGTTTTGCGCGTCGGATAACAAGGCTTGAGCAGCTGTTTTGTCGGCCAATTGGGTGTTGAGTTCGGCACTCAGAATACCATTGGCGGCCTTAAATTGACCCTGAACACGATAAAAACCTTCCGAATTAAATTTCTCGATTTCGCGTTCGCGTTCGACAATTAGCCGCACAGCGACAGACTGAACGCGACCTGCAGACAAGCTTGGACGTACTTTTTTCCAAAGTACTGGGGAGAGTTCAAAACCCACAATGCGGTCCAAAACCCGTCGCGCTTGTTGGGCATCTACGAGCTCACGGTTAATCTGACGTGGATTCTCAATGGCACGTGTGACTGCTGTTTTGGTGATTTCGTTGAAAGTGATGCGCTTGGTATCTTTCTTTTGCAACTCAAGGGTTTCATAGAGGTGCCAAGAGATGGCTTCTCCTTCGCGGTCTTCATCGGTAGCAAGCCATACTGTCTCTGCAGATTTCGCTAATTTTTTGAGCTCAGCCACAACTTGTTTTTTGTCTGGACTCACTTCGTATTGCGGATTAAAATTGGCCTCTAGATCGATTGCAAGCCCTTTCTTAGCAAGGTCTCGGACGTGTCCGTAACTCGATTTAACAATGAAATCTTTACCGAGATAACCCTCGATTGTTTTTGCTTTTGCAGGAGACTCAACGATCACAAGATTTTTAGCCATAAGGAGAATTTGGTGACAAATGTAAAGTTAAAACACTTCAGTCGTGAACAAGTAGCCTGCAATTTTGTGCGCAAAAATCCTTAACCTATGGTTACTTTTTTTTGTTGGCTGCTGACTTTGTTGCCTGCCAATTTGTCAGTAGTTTGAATTTGCCCTATTTTTGCAGTTCAAGAATTCACATGGAATACGAAAACAAAGTTATAGACGAATCAATCCAAGGTACGGCCATTGATATCAAGCAAGAAGCCAAGCCCGACGCCAAAAAATTGTACCTAGAAAGCTACGGCTGTCAGATGAATTTTTCTGACAGCGAGGTCGTTGCCTCCATTCTTTCTGAAGACGGCTATCAAACAACGCGCAACATCGACGACGCCGACGTTATTTTACTCAATACGTGTTCTATTCGGGAGAATGCCGAGCAGCGCGTACGCAACCGACTCACTGAATTCAAAATCAAAAAAGACCGCAATCCCGAGCTCGTTGTCGGTATTTTAGGTTGCATGGCCGAGCGCCTCAAAAAGAATTTGCTCGAAGAAGAAAAATTAGTTGATCTTGTTGCCGGTCCAGATGCTTACCGCGATCTTCCCAACCTCATTGACGAAGTAGGGACAGGGCAGAAGGCTGTTAATGTGTTGCTCTCCCGCGATGAAACCTACGCCGATATTTCGCCGGTTCGCTTAGACCAAGGTGGTATTTCAGCGTTTGTAACCATAATGCGCGGTTGTGACAACATGTGTTCTTTTTGTGTGGTTCCGTTCACCCGTGGCCGAGAGCGTTCACGCGATCCCCAAACCATTGTTGCCGAATGCCAAGACTTATTTGAGCGCGGTTACCGCGAAGTTACCTTGCTCGGGCAGAACGTAGATTCTTACCGTTGGAACATCAGTGCAAAAGGTGAAATCAAAAATCCAGAGCAGCCCACAACTAATTTTGCACAACTCATGGAAATGGTGGCACTGGTATCGCCACTGCTTCGTGTGCGTTTCAGCACATCGCATCCCAAAGACATGACCGACGAAGTGCTCGAAACCATGGCCAAATACGAAAACATCTGTCCTTACATACATTTGCCAGTACAGTCAGGTAATACCGATGTGCTCTACCGCATGAACCGCGGCTATTCAAGAGAGTGGTATCTCGATAGAATTGCTGCCATCAAGCGCATCATCCCGGATTGCGCCATCTCAACGGATATCATTACAGGTTTTTGCGGCGAAACAGAGCAGGAACATCAAGAAACCCTCAGCCTCATGGACATCGTTCAGTACGATTTTGCATACATGTTCAAGTACTCGGAACGTCCAAAAACATTGGCAGAAAGACGCTTTGCCGATGATGTCCCGGAAGAGGTGAAAGGTCGTCGCTTGAACGAAATCATCGAGAAGCAACTCGCCCATTCATTAGCTTCCAATCAAAGGCTAGTTGGCACCACCCAAAAAGTGCTCATCGAAGGTAAATCAAAACGTTCTGAAGAACATCTTTGTGGTCGAACTGGCAGCAACGTTATGGTGGTTTTCCCGAAAGCCGAACAAGAAAAAGGTGCTTATGTACAAGTGCGCATCACGGACTGTACTTCGGCCACGCTCATCGGAGAAATCGTCGCTTAAATGCAGAAAAATCTATGAACGTTCAACAAATCAAACAGCGTTTTGGAATAATCGGTTCAGCCCCGCTGCTCAATCGTGCACTTGAAATTGCCATGCAGGTTGCCCCAACTGATATTTCGGTATTGGTAACTGGCGAAAGCGGAACAGGAAAAGAAATCATCCCACAGGTTATCCACCAATTGAGTGCGCGCAAACACGGCGAATACATTGCCGTGAACTGTGGTGCTATCCCTGAAGGGACCATCGATTCTGAATTATTCGGCCATGAAAAAGGCTCGTTTACAGGAGCCCAGGGCAGCCGTCAAGGCTATTTTGAAGTAGCAAATGGCGGCACTATTTTTTTAGATGAGGTTGCCGAACTGCCTATGCAAACCCAAGTTCGACTTTTACGTGTTTTAGAAACAGGTGAATACATCAGAGTGGGCTCATCTAAGCCACTGAAGACCAATGTTAGGGTTGTGGCCGCCACCAACGAAAACATGCAAAAAGCCATTTCATCTGGAAAATTCCGCGAAGACTTATATTACCGACTCAGCACCGTTCCAATTGCACTTCCTGCGTTGCGCCAGCGTGCCGAAGATATTCATTTGTTGTTTCGCAAATTCGCCAATGACTTTGCCGACAAATACCGCATGCCGGCCGTTAAATTGACAGATTCAGCCGTTGAACTCTTGTGTGCTTACCCTTGGCCCGGTAATATTCGCCAGCTAAAAAATTTGGTCGAACAGCTCTCTGTGATCGAAACGGCCAGAGAAATAGACCCGCTTACACTCAATGCTTATCTCACGCCAATCATGGAGAAAGCAAATGGCTTGCAGCTCAACGAGCAGAGCCAAGAATCCATTTCGGAACGCGAGCTCATGTACAAATTTCTATTTGACATGAAAAAAGACCTCACAGAACTCAAGAAATTGGTTTTGGATCTTGCAAGTGGTGGCGCCAACATCGAACTCAATCCAGATCAAAGTGCAGCCGTTACTAGGCTCTACCAAGAAGTTTATGAGCAAGCCCCTACTGTGGCTCGCATACTTCCGGCACCCACAATAACGCATCCCGAAATGACGCCGTTGCCTCACGCGAATTCTTCCCATGAAGACTTCGAAGAGCACATCGAGCTCGAAGAATCGTTGAGCCTAGAGGACCGCGAGCGCGAACTCATCCTCAAAGCACTTGAAAAACACCGTGGTAAGCGCAAATATGCGGCCCTAGAGTTAGGTATATCTGAACGCACTTTGTACCGAAAAATCAAAGAATTTCAATTGGGAGAATAATGCGCCAAATCCTCTTTATTAGTGCTTTTTTAATGCTCAGCTCTTGTTGGCCTGAAAGCTTTTCTTTCCGAGATGCAGGTGGAATGCCCGTGGAATGGAAAACATTTACCATTCAAAATCTAGAAAATACGGCTCCAAACTGCCCCTTATCTTTTGGTCCGTTATTGACAGAGCAACTCAAAGATGGCGTTCAAAACAATACAAGACTGCTTCTCAATACACAATTAGGAGCCGGCGAAATCAATATAGAAGGCGCCATCACCGGCTATCAAGTCCAGCCTGTTGCCATTCAAGGTGCAGACAACGCATCTAGTAACCGCCTGACCATGACCCTTCAGCTAAAGATTAAAATCAAGTCTCCAAAAGAGGAGGAATGGCAAATGGTAAGTACGCGTTTTGCCGATTTTCCTTCTAGTTCAAATTTAGCAACTGTTGAACAAAAGTTGTTTGCCGATATTTCAGCACAAATGGTTCAAGACCTGATCAACAAATTGTATAGTAATTGGTAAATTAGTGCTGTGTTAAGTAAAGAGCAACTTCATTCTCAAATCCAAGATCCAAGTCAGTGCAATGGCGCCTTTCTTTCTGATCTAGAAGCGCTTCGTCAAGCTTACCCGTACGCCACGTCCTTCGCCATTTTACACTTGAAGACGCTCGCTCAAGAGCAAGATGTTAGGTTTGCACAAGCGTTAGAAAGCAGTGCTTTTGCCATTCAAAATAGGGCTGTTTTGTTCGAATTACTGCAAGAGGCCAAATTACCTGCGCCGGTAGTTGCAGCGCCAAAAGAAGCACCCCTTGAGGTTGCAGAAAAGGTAGAAGCCAATGAGCCAAGCCCTGATCCTTTGGATCAACTATTAAGAGCCAATCTCATCAATAGCGCATACGTCGATTTAACCTACACCGAGGAACTCAAAGAATTAGATGAAGCGCTTACTCAAAATGACGAATTATTAGAAATAGACGATGAACCACCGGTAAATGCCAAAGTAGTTCAAGAATCAAAAGAAAAACTTTCCTTTACAGATTGGTTGCACTTCAAAGATGCTTCTGAGACCGAATCTCAAGCAGAATTCCTGAGGATAGATAAGCCCAAACAAGATTTTTATTCCCCTGCCAAAAAGGCCAAAGAAAGCCTCAATAGCGATCAAATTCCCGTTTCAGAGACCCTTGCAAAAATCTACGCCATGCAAGGTGCTGTTGCCAAGGCAATTGGGGTTTATGAGCAATTAATTTTGCTCAATCCGGAAAAAAAGAGTTTCTTTGCAAATCAAATTAAAATACTCAAGAAAAACCTTAATATTTCATCATGACTGGTATCCTTTCTTTTCTGATTATCGTCGCAAGTGCACTCTTGATTTTGGTAGTTTACGTTCAAAATCCTAAAGGTGGAGGTCTTAGCGCTGATTTCGGTGGCGCATCTCAATTAGGTGGCGTACAACGCACCAATGAACTCATTGATAAACTCACTTGGGGCTTGGCAGCTGCTATTCTTGTGTTTAGTTTGGGCATTTCAATCAGCCAACCTAAACCACCAAAACCAGTTGCGCCTCAAACCCAACAACAAGCACCTGCTCAAGGACAAAACCCTGCACAAAATCAGCAGCAGTAAGATTTTATATCTCTTCAAGAAAATGTCAGTATGTCACTCATACTGACATTTTTTTTTGCCAATTATGCTATTTTGACTGAATTTGGAGATTGGCATGTTTTTCGAAGCATACACTGCAAATTAAAATATTTTTATGTCAGTAAAATTCAAACCCTTGGCAGACAGAGTTCTGGTAGAACCTGCGCCAGCAGAGCAAAAAACAGCGAGTGGAATCATCATTCCAGACACAGCAAAAGAAAAACCCTTGCGCGGTACTGTTGTAGCGGCTGGGTCTGGAAAAAAAGATGAGCCCATGTCCGTAAAAGTCGGTGATTCTATTCTTTACGGGCAATACGCCGGAACCGAAATCAAAATCGACGGTCAAACCTTTCTCATCATGAGGGAATCAGACATTTACGGTATTTTCTAATCACTCAAAAGAAACAGCAAAATGGCAAAAGAAATTTATTTCGATGTAGAAGCACGTGAAAAACTCAAAAAAGGAGTTGATGCTTTAGCAAATGCAGTCAAAGTTACACTCGGCCCTAAAGGTCGAAATGTCGTCATTGGCAAGAAGTTTGGCGCGCCACACGTCACCAAAGACGGTGTTACCGTTGCCAAAGAAATTGAGCTCAAAGACCCAATTGAAAACATGGGTGCGCAAATGGTTAAAGAGGTTGCCTCCAAAACGGCTGATATCGCCGGCGACGGAACCACCACCGCTACTGTTCTTGCGCAAGCAATTGTCACGGCAGGTCTAAAAAATGTTGCAGCTGGAGCAAACCCAATGGACCTCAAGCGCGGCATCGATAAAGCCGTTACAGAAGTCGTTTCAAACTTGCGTAAAATTTCAAAAGTTGTCGGCAATGACAACAGCAAAATTGAGCAAATCGCGACCATTTCTGCCAACAACGACGAAACCATTGGTAAACTCATTGCAGAGGCCATGAAAGTCGTAGGCAACGACGGCGTCATTACCGTTGAGGAAGCAAAAGGTACAGAAACGGAAGTGAAAACTGTAGAAGGAATGCAATTTGATCGCGGTTATTTGTCACCCTATTTTGTGACGAACGCCGAGAAAATGATTACCGAAATGGAGAATCCACTCATCTTGATTTCTGAAAAGAAGATTTCAAGCATGAAAGAATTACTTCCGATTCTCGAGCCTGTTGTTCAGTCTGGTAAGTCTTTGCTGATCATTGCAGAAGATGTAGACGGAGAGGCACTAGGTACGCTTGTCGTAAACCGCCTACGTGGCTCGCTCAAAGTAGCTGCCGTCAAGGCACCGGGCTTTGGCGACCGCAGAAAAGCTATGCTCGAAGATATCGCAATACTCACCGGAGGTACAGTTATCTCTGAAGACCGTGGCATGACCCTCGAAAACGTAACGCTCGATATGCTCGGTTCAGCTCAAAAAATAGAAATCGACAAAGACAATACGACTATTGTTAATGGTAAAGGTAAAAAAGCCGATATCCAAGCAAGAGTGGGTCAAATTCGTGCACAGATCGAGCAAACCACTTCAGACTACGACCGTGAAAAATTGCAAGAGCGCTTGGCAAAATTAGCCGGCGGTGTTGCTGTTCTTTACGTTGGTGCGCCAACCGAAGTTGAAATGAAAGAGAAAAAAGACCGCGTTGACGACGCCTTAGCTGCCACAAGAGCTGCTGTTGAAGAAGGAATTGTTCCCGGAGGCGGTGTAGCACTTATTCGTGCAATCGAAACCCTAGATAAACTCAAAGGTGCCAACGAAGACGAAATGACCGGTATTCAAATTGTCAAGAGAGCGGCCGAAGAACCATTGCGTCAAATCATTGCAAATGCGGGTGGTGAAGGTGCTATCGTTGTTCAGAAAGTTCGCGAAGGCAAAGGTGACTTCGGCTACAACGCCAGAACCGATAAATTTGAAGCGTTGTACAAGTCGGGTGTGATTGACCCAACCAAAGTAACCCGAATCGCTGTCGAAAACGCGTCATCTATAGCCGCAATGTTATTGACAACCGAATGTGTCATTGCCGATGAACCTGAAGAAGCCAATCCAGCAGCTGCCATGGGCGGTATGGGCGGCGGAATGCCAGGCATGATGTAATGTTTATAAGAGCCTTCGGGCTCTTTTTCATTTCTTTCTTCCCGTTTTTACGGATAGCGAGAAATGTCTATATAAGAGCCACCTTCGGGTGGCTTTCTTTTTGTATTTTTGATTCATGTGCTATAGTAATTCTTCTACTTCCACAACCCAGCAACTCGCTGAACGCTACCAAAAGCTTCAGCCAGGTCAACCCATTGAATTACAATATTATTTTGCGTCCGGATTTCAGTTTCCGATTTGGCCTATTGTTACCAATGATCAACTATTGCAACAAATGCGTTGGGGTTTGCTTCCGAGGTGGTTCAGTGGCTCAAACCCAATTGAATTTGCATCAAAAACACTCAATGCACGTCTTGAGTCGGCTACAGAGAAAGCCTCGTTCAAGCACTTATTGACCTCAAACCGTTGTTTGGTGCCATCTACTGGATTTTTTGAGTGGCAAACCAATGGCAAGATGAAGCAACCCTATATGATTCAGCTACAAAATGAATCCATCTTTTCAATTGCGGGGCTCCATGACACTTGGCTCAATCCATCAACTGGGCAAAAAGAACAAACCTTTACGATTTTGACGACCCAAGCCAATTCACTCATGGCAGAAATCCACAATACAAAGTTGCGCATGCCTTTGGTGCTACAGCCAAACGAAGAAAAAGAATGGCTAGCCGGAGTGTTACAACCCGCAGAACTATTCGATCGCAGTTCTATTCAACTAGAGGCTTGGCCGGTCGATAAACAAATTATTTTGGGTCCACATGCCAATCAAGCGGCTGCCCATCAAAGATATTACAGTCCATTTGGTCAACAAAAAAGCTTATTTGACTAACTTTGGCACCACAATTGCTTGTCGCATTTCGATGAAAATACTATTTGGTTTTTTACTGTTGCTTTCATTGGTATCTTGTATTGAGATCTCCGACGATATTACCATTAAAAATGATGGTTCCGGCACTTTTCGTTACAAGATCAATTTGAGTGAAAGTAAGGTAAAAGTTAATTCGATTTTAGCCTTAGATAGCTTAAACGGGAAGCCGGTCCCGAGCAAGGCCGAAATCAGTGCTAAAATTAATGAGTTTGTGCGTCTACTCGATGCCCAAAGTGGCATTTCTAATGTCGTGGTTGAAGAAAACTACACCGATTTTATTTTCAAATTTTCCTGTGATTTTGCAAGTATCAAGCAACTGCAAGATGGCATCCGCCTGAGTATTGAACAAATTACCAATGAAAAGGCCTCCGCCTCTGCTGAGCAATATTGGCTGAGCTGGGATGGCAACTCACTTGTGCGTACTATTCCGGCTTATGTTGCCCAAGAAATCAAGAATTATAAATTCGAAGATGAAGAACAGCTTAAATTGGGGGTCTATGCTTCCATTACCCGTTTTGAACGTCCTGTTGTCTCTTTCGAAAATAAATTGGGTACACTCAGCAAAAATCAAATGTCCGTATTGGTTCGTACCAATACTTTTGATTTAAAAAATAACCAACATCTCCTCGATAACACAATTGTGCTGACACCAAGATGATACTCGCGGATTATGTTTAACTTCGCAGTACCTAATTTTCGCTTGTGACTCATCAAATTCAACGTCTTTATTGGCTTTCACTTGCCCTTTTGTGTGTGCCATTTTCGTGGGCTCAACTCAAGTCTATTCAGTCTGAACAGCTTTTGCCCAAAGATGCCGTTACTGTATTTAGTATCAATAATATCAGTTTATTACAGAAAATTTCCATGGATGAACTCGTTAATTATGAGTTCATGTCCGAGGTGCATCAAGAATTATTCGATGGCTCGACCTCGGGTAAAACCCTCAAAGATGCAGGTTTAGATTTCAATCAAAGACTGAACCTATTCTACGGTAAAACCAACACCCATGAGCTGACGGGTTTTACCTTTGGTGTTTCGGATCGCAAGGCATTATTTGAAGTTTTCGACGATTTCCAAGACCTCGAATCCGATATTGAAGGACTTGCCGTTTACGGTACTTTTTTCAACAACCTACTGATCAAAGATAATGTCGCGCTACTGATTCGCATCGAGCCAACTATGGAACACATCGATGCCGTAACCGATTCTATTTGGTTTGCGCGAGGCAACGAAATGCCATTCGATTTTTTTGAAGACCAAACCAGTCCTGATCCCGAAAATATCCTCAACGAAGAAACCTTCGAAGACAACCCCAATACCAATGTTTTCCCAGAGGCAACCGAAAATCCGCTCGTCAAAAACTACTACGAACTACGCGATAGCGTTCAAATGATGTTGCAACAAGCTGAACTGTTTCGTGTCATCAATGAAATATTTGTAGACGGGAGCAATCTTTACGCTGCAGATAGCCGATTTGCAGCTCAATTAGCGCATCAGGCTGAGGGTGCTTTTTACCTAGACAACGCCCGAAATCTGGATAAATCACAAGGCCTATGGTATTTTCAGACCGTTCTGCCTACACTTTACAAAGACATTCAGGAGCTCTATGCCGGAAATGTAATTCTTGGAGACTTATTCTTACGTGATAATCAAATTGATTTTGAAGTCGAGGCTTTGTACGGCCCCGCTCTCGGAAGCATCTATCAACAAATGAACGATGCGCGCTTTGACAAACGCGTTCTCGATTATATTCCGGCTTCAAGTCCAGCTTATTTTACCTACAACATCAATTTACAGCAGGCCTATGATCAAGCCTACAAAGTACTTTTGCCGTTGCTTTCAGACGAGAAAAATGCGCAAATTGCCATGAATGTCCTGACACTCGAATTGCTCAATGAGTTCATTAATAAAGAAGCGCTTTTTGATACTTACAAAGGCAGCATGTTTGGTACTTTCAACGGCATTAAAAAAGTGACCACTAAAAAAATTGAATTCACCTACGACGAAGAATCTTTCGAATACCAAGAACGCGAAACCGAAACCCAAACAGACATGCCTATTTTTACTTTGGGTTTTTCAACAGCGCGTCCAGACATCCCTGAGCTCGTGCTCAAGCATATGGGCAGACTTACATCTCGTATTAAACGTTTTGATAACTATTGGCGCATCGACAACGCCATTTTGGATGCCGCACCACTTTACATCATCAATACAGGTAAACTATTGATCTTTAGTAACGATGAAGACCTCGCACGTTTCCATGCAAAAGGCTATGGTAAAGAAGCATTAGGCAAAAAAGCCAGTAAAAAAGCCATGCGGAGCGGATTTATGTACGGAAAAGTCGATGTAACCCAAACCCTTGATCGTTTTCCTACAGAAGTACTCACACCGCGCAATGCCGAAATCGTAGCCTCTTTAAAGGGCAAATCGGGTCAGCTTGAGCTCACCTCAACAGAAACAGACGCAGCGCATACGCGTTTCAAACTGAGTTACCACTTTGAAGGTCAAGAAGCACCCGGTAAACATTTTCTTGATTTAGTGAACTCACTTTATGTGATCTACACCCTGAACCCATAAAAATATGTACCGCAAATTTTTGACGCTCGTCCTTATCGCCGGAAGTCTTGGTTTGGTCCTTTTTGTGCGTTCGTTTTTATTCGAGCAGCCCAAATCCCCAAGACTTATCGATCGGTTGCCAAGCGCAGATTTTCTCGGAAAAGCAAACATTCTAGAACTGGCCAAAGAGACCAACTCGTTGTTGCAGTATAACAAACTCTCCATGCGTGATTTCACGACTTACGAGTTTTTATTGGGTCAGGGAAAGCAATACGGAATTGACCTCGAGTCAAATTTGTACATTTTTGTCAATGAAAATGGCAATTGGGGCGCACTCATTCGCCTAACAGATTCCTCCAAGGTGAGTTTAGGTATTGAACGCTTGTCAAAATACAGCGAATTAAAAGACTCTGTTGTTGGTGGCAACCGTTATTACTACATTTCTAAAGAACAATCTTACCTGCATTACGGAAAAGATTATGCCCTCATCTATCAGGGTACCGATTTCATCAAAACGCTCAATCAAGTAGTTTCTGCGCATTATGGCGCACAACAAAAGGTCTGGCGACGCTTTTTACGTCAAAAGCAATTCAAAGATGAACATTTGGTATTCTATGCCAATTGGCCAAAGCTTAAAAAATTTGATGTCGAAACAGCTATGTTTGCCCATGACAGCGACTCCCTTGGTTTAAGACTCAAGAGCTACATCAAAAAAAGGACGCCACTTTATTTCTCATTAAAGTCACAAGGCCTGACTTATTTGAGCAACGTGCAAACCGACCGGCTAATAGATATTCACTTAAATGTAAGTGAATTCAAGCAACAGCGCCAAGACTCTGTTTACGTTCAACTAGCCAAACTCAGCAGAAAAATAGGCTTCCCATTTGAGCGCTTTATGGCAGCGTGGAATGGTGACCTCGTTTATCAAGAAGGCGGTAAGCAAGTTCAAGAGGTGCGTTATATCGAGACTATCCTCGATGAAGATTTCAATGAAACCGAAGTCGAACGCGTGCGTTTGGATACCGTTCCAGGTTTTGCTGTTTTGACCTCACTTAATAGAAGCGCGCCTTTGTTCATAGGAAAATTGGCACAGAAAGGATTATTGCGGCAAGAAGAGAACGGCTACCGCTTTTTGTTTTCGCCGCTCTTGCATTTTCAGAAGTCGGGTCCGTATTACCAATATTTTTCTTCAGCTACCTCTCCAAGGGTTGCTAGAAGTAAGCAAAATCAGGTTTTGTGGAAATACAAAGGAACCAAGTATTATTTCACGATTGATAAGCTGACGCGTTACGAAATTTTTGGTTCGTTGCAAATCCCTGTAAAGTCTATTCTCAGACGCAATAAACTCGTTTAGACAAACACAAATTCTTCTTGGTGCGCCTCTATATAGTTCAGGATTTCAAGAATTTCGTCAAGTTCTGAGCTCGTCACCAACCTTGTGCGGTACTCTTTGAAATGACCCAATCCTTTGAAATAATTCGTGTAATGGCGTTTCATTTCGGCGATACCAAGTTTTGGGCCTTTCCACTTAATGCTCATAAGGAGGTGTTCACGGCAAGCCAAAACGCGTTCTGGAAGTGTTGGCCCAGCCAATTTTTGCCCTGTCTGAACGTAGTGTTTAATTTCTCGGAAAATCCAAGGATAACCGATTGAGGCACGGCCTATCATGACGCCGTCGACGCCATACTTATTTTTGTATTCGAGTGCTTTTTCAGGGGAATCGATATCGCCATTGCCAAAAACAGGAATGCGCATGCGCGGGTTGTTTTTCACTTCTGCAATGAGCGTCCAGTCTGCCTCGCCCTTGTACATTTGTTTTCTGGTGCGCCCATGAATAGAAATGGCTTCGATGCCGATATCCTGGAGCCTTTCGGCAGCTTCAACTACATTTTTGGTGTCGTCGTCCCAACCCAGTCGCGTTTTTACGGTTACCGGTAATTTGGTTGCTTTTACAATTTCTTGGGTCAGGCGAACCATTTTAGGGATGTCTTGGAGCAAGCCAGCTCCAGCACCTTTGCAGGTGACTTTCTTAACAGGGCAACCGTAATTGATATCGATGAGGTCCGGATTGACAGCCTCAATGATTTGAGCCGACTGCACCATGCTTTCGGTTTCTGAGCCAAAAATCTGAATACCAATAGGACGTTCATATTCAAAAATATCGAGTTTTTGACGGCTTTTAGCAGCATCTCGAATAAGGCCCTCAGAGGAGATAAATTCGGTGTACATGAGATCAGCACCGTATTGCTTGCACAGCGCTCTAAACGGCGGGTCGCTGACGTCTTCCATAGGCGCTAATAACAGCGGAAAATCGCCTAATTCGATATTGCGAATTTTAGCCATGATAGAACTAGTTTAGCCCCATTGATTTGAGGTATTCTTTGAGTTTTTGTTCGTTGGTGAGTCTGAGAACCATTAGTTTGTCGTCGCTATCAACAACAATGTAATCTTGCAGGCCATCGAGTAAGACCGTTTTATGAGTCGGTACATTGACCAAGCAATTGTTGGTGTCGAAGGCGTGTACGTTATGACCAATGATGGAATTTTGCTGTGCGTCTTTTTTTAAGTGGGTGGTTAAGCTACCCCAAGTACCGAGGTCACTCCAATCAAAATCTGCCAAAACCATACTGACATTTTGAGCTTTTTCCATGATGGCGAAATCGATGGAGATATCTGGGCAAGCGGCAAATGCTTTTTGTAGAAAATCGACTTCTTTGTCGGTGCCGTATACGGCTGGGTCGATGCTAAAAATCTCGTAGATATCGGTTTGATGCGCTTTGAGTGCTTCAAGCACAACGGCAGCTTTCCAAACAAAAATGCCTGCATTCCAAAAGAAATTACCTGCAGATAAAAACGCCTCAGCTGTTGCTAAGTTTGGTTTTTCTCTGAATTGAAGTACAGGACACGCACTGCCTTTGGTTGTATTTTCTGTTTTTTCAAATTCAATGTAACCGTAGCCGGTGTCAGGTCGAGTGGGTTCAATACCTAAGGTGACTAACTGACCAGTTTGGGCCGTTTGCCAAGCCGTTTCGATGATTTGCTCAAAGCGTAATTCATTGATAATGAGGTGGTCAGCAGGTGAAACCAGCAAGGTGGCGTCTGGGTCTAGCGCATTGATTTTTGCAGCTGCGTAGGCAATACATGGAGCTGTATTCTTGCGTTCTGGCTCGCAGAGTACCTGGGCAGCCGTGAGTTCGGGAAGTTGCTCGAGCACAAGTGCTTGATAGGCGGTATTCGTGAGGATGTAAATTTGGTCAGCCGGAATAAATTTTTGAAGGCGTTCAAAGGTGAGCCTTAACAGTGACTTGCCGATGCCGAGTACATCTAAAAATTGTTTTGGGCGTTCGGTTGTGGAGAGTGGCCAAAAACGGCTTCCTACGCCGCCAGCCATAATGAGTCCGTATGTGTTTTTACTATTCATTTCAAAGTGTTGTTACGGCGGCGAGCGCATGAATAAGGTAAATGCGTTTGCTGCTTTTTTCTGTGCAAAGATAACGAGTTCTGCGGAGTTCACCTTTGATAAAGTGCTTGTTTTGAAGGATAAATTCAGTATGCAAAGGCAGTTGTTCCAATAATGTGACCTGCTGCGTATCAAAGGTCTTGAGAACCCTACTCAATTGTAGATCTGAACCACTCGCAGCCTTAAGTCTTGTAAAGCTTTTCTCTAACGCCCGATGCAAGTTTGGTGGTAACTGCTTGCTTTCAAGTAACGGCAACAAGCGGTGCCGAAATGCATTTTTCCATTCGAGTCCATGAGGTTCAACACCAAATCCAAATTGCCGATAGGTATCGAGATGTGCAATTTCGTGCAGTGAGGTGATCAAAAAGCTGTACGGATTTAAATCACCATTGACGGTAATAATAGGTTTTCTTTGCAGCGGATGCGAACGAAAATCACCGAGTTTGGTTTTTCGACCCGGAACAATTTTGAATTGCACCCCGGCTGACAAGATACAATCGGCAAGGTAAGGTGCGAAATCAGTGGGCGCAAATTTACGGAGTGTGGCAATAAATTGGTCTCTTTTGTGCTGCATTGATGCAAATATAATGTTTAACTTAGCCTAGTGAATTTGCTCAAACAGTTTGGTCGATATATCCTCATGCTGCGCGTGGTCTTTTCGAGGCCAAATCGTTGGCGTTTTTTTTGGAAGCACACCCTTATTGAAATCGAACAAATTGGTATCAACTCCCTGCCAATTGTTGCGCTCATGTCATCTTTCATGGGAGCTGTTATTGCCTTGCAAACGGCCTCAAGCATGGAAAGCCCTTTGCTGCCAGACTACACCGTTGGCTTTATCACGCAGTCGAGTACCATTCTCGAGTTCTCCCCGACCATCATTTCGCTAATTCTTGCCGGAAAAGTAGGTTCAAATGTGGCCTCCGAAATCGGCACCATGCGCGTCACTGAACAAATTGACGCCCTTGAGATCATGGGTGTCAATTCGCTCAATTTTTTGGTGCTGCCAAAAATTACTGCGGCATTGGTTTTCTTTCCAGTGCTCGTGGTGTTCTCGATGGCACTTTCTATGCTCGGGGGGTGGTTGGCTTTGTTGGTATCAGACCTCACAACTACTGAGATTTATATTCTTGGCATCCGCTCATTTTTCAATCCTTTTCACATTACTTATGCCCTTACCAAAACATTGGTTTTTGGTTTTTTAATTGTGAGCGTCGCCTCGTTTCATGGTTATTATGTGAAAGGCGGCTCATTGGATGTGGGCAAAGCATCTACCCAAGCTGTTGTCAATAGTAGTGTAGCGATCCTCATTGCCAATTTTATTCTTACTCAACTCATGTTACTCTCATGATCGAAGTACGTCAGGTATCCAAAACATTTAATGGGCAACAAGTGCTCTTTGACATCAATCATGGTTTTGAAGAGGGTAAGGTGAACCTCATTATTGGTCAGTCGGGTCAAGGGAAATCTGTATTGGCCAAATGTGTCGTGGGTCTTTACGAACCAGATGCCGGCCAAGTGCTTTTTGATCAGCGCAATTTTACTGCCATGGACCGCCATGAGCGCAGCCAAATCCGTCAAGAAATCGGTATGCTCTTTCAAGGTGCAGCGCTCTTTGACTCCATGACCGTTGAGCAAAATGTCATGTTCCCGCTTCAAATGTTTACCAGCATGACCAAAGCCGAAATTCAACAACGCACCGATTTTTGCCTCGAGCGCGTAAATCTTGCTGGGCGCAATAAACTGATGCCCTCTGAGTGTAGTGGGGGTATGCAAAAACGCGTCGGCATTGCGCGGGCTATTGCCATGAATCCAAGGTATTTGTTTTGCGATGAACCCAACTCAGGTCTTGATCCCAAGACCTCAATCGTGATCGATAAACTCATCCGAGACATCACCCAAGAATACAAGATTACTACGGTTGTTATTACACACGACATGAACAGCGTCATGGAAATTGGAGACCGGATTTTATTCATTCACCAGGGTAAAAAATGGTGGGAGGGCGATCGCCATTCGATTATTACAACAGACAATCCCGAAATTGAAAGTTTTGTTTATGCTTCCTCTTTCATGAAAGAAATTCGGGCGCAACTTCAAAAAAACGCGAAATAATTGCGCTCTTTTTTCTTGTTTTCTTATTTTTTTATTGAATTCTTTCTTATCTTTGCAGCCCCAACAGGGTTCTAGACAAACGGTCTAGAGAATTACATAAAATTGCGGATGTGGTGAAATTGGTAGACACGCCAGACTTAGGATCTGGTGCCGAGAGGTGTGCGGGTTCGAGTCCCTCCATCCGCACTAAGGTCTCGTTGGCTCAACGAGGCCTTTTTTTTTAATATTAGGCTTAACAAAACGATCGCATGAAAATTACACGTCAAGAAATCGATGCCCAAAATGGCGTATTAAAAGTTGAAATTGCAGCTGCAGACTACCAAGGAAAAGTGAAGGCTGCCCTTGATAAATATCGAAAAACAGCCAAAATTCCTGGATTCCGTCCGGGCCATGTTCCGGCTGCCCTCATTCAAAAACAATATGGCAAGTCAGTGCTATTGGAAGAGCTCAATAAAATCACAAATGATGCACTATACCGATACATCACCGAAGAAAAATTAGAGATCCTCGGCAATCCACTTCCGATTGAAAACGGCGTAGAAGGCAGTTTTGATGTACCTGCAGATTTCACTTTCAGTTATGAAATTGGATACAGTCCTGCTTTTGAACTCCCGATTTCTAGCAAAACAAAGGTTGCTTACAATACGGTCAAAATTGACAAACAACTCATTGCAAAGCAAACCGAAGACTTACGCCGTCGCTATGGCAAACTCATTTCCTCTGAAACGGTGTCTGAAAAAGACATGGTAATGGGTAAAATCGAAGAACTCGATGCCAACGGTGTCAAAGAAGGCGGTATTAGCCATTCTACGACCATTTCAATGGAATTCCTCGACAACAAAGCAGGTGTCAAATTACTTAATGGCAAAAAGGTCAACGATACCTTCCCTCTAGATCTTAGCCTTGTTTCTAAAGGTCCTGAAGACGCCGCTGCTATGCTCGGTATTGCGCCAGAGGTATATGCTACGCTCGATGCCAAATTTCAGTTTACCATCAATGACATCAAGCGCATGGAAATGGCCGAGCTCAACGAAGAACTATTCCAAAAACTTTTTGGTGACGAAGTCAAAACAGAAGCTGAAATGAACAAACGCATTGAGGCAGACCTCGCACGCATGTTCGAAGAAGACGCCGATCGTTTATTTACCAAAAATGTCTTTGATCTATTATTGGAAGAAACCAAAATGACTTTTCCTGAGGCCTTCCTCAAAAGATGGATCAAAGCTTCTTCAGAAAAGCCAGTTGCAGACGAAGACCTCGACCGCGAGTTTGCCGCTTACCTCCAGTCATTGAAGTGGCAGTTAATCCAAACGAAAATATTCAAAGACAACAACATTCAGTTGACCAACGAGGAAGTTATTGGCTTTACCAAATCACTCGTTATCGGCAACTATGCACAATACGGATTACCTGCTCCTGACGACGCCGAACTCACCGAAACGGCAATGCGTTTGCTACAAAACAAAGAGCAGGCCAATGGCATCTACGACCGCTTGGCCGAGTCAAAACTAACGGCCTTCTTCAAGGAAACCGTTTCACTTAATAAAAAAGAGTTGGCCTACGACGACTTCGTTGCTTTGGCGAAAGCTTAACATATTTGCAGCGTTAGGCTACATCCCAATCTAAAACCAACAAATTTTTGTTGGTTTTTTTTTGTCCATAGAACAACTGAATTTGCCGGATCAGGGCTTCTAGATGTGCCATTTTCATGCTGCGGTTAGGAATCAAAGCAATGACTTCTCTGGCAGGCGCCGCTTGTAAGTCACCGATTTCTTTGATCCCATCTTGTTGAGCCGCATTCAATTTGAAATGGGACGGCACTAAGGTGTATCCGCCGTTTTTATCCACCATTTCCACGAGAAGAGGTAAATTGCCTCCTTCGTAATCCCAGTCTTGTTGATCTGCATCGTCTTTTAATTGACAAAAATGGAGCATTTGAGTACGAAGGCAATTGCCCTTATTCAGAAGCCATGGGTGCTTTTGCTGAATTTGCTCGAAACTTATTTTAGAAGTGTTGTGTTCGGGGCAGTACACCTGTATTTCTTCCAAAAACAACGGAATGCTGCGCAAGCGTGCATCGTGATGCGGTCCCGCAATAATGGCCAGGTCTAGCTCTTTTTTCTCAATAGCCTCTATGGCCTCAGTCGTTTTGAGTTCGCGAATTTTTAATTTTACATTCTGGAAGACACTGCGCCATTCGCTAAATAAATCGGGCAACATATAAGTGGCAATTGTAGGAATAATGCCAATCCTAATCTCCTCTTTCACATGCCCTTTAAGTTGATCAGAAAGCTTTTTGATTTTATCCGTTTCCGCCAATATTTCTCGTAAAATAGGAATCAATTTTTGTCCTGAGGGTGTGAGTTGTAGCGGGTTGCTGTCGCGATCAAAAATGATATAACCTAATGTTTCTTCGGCCTTTTTGATCTGCATGGAGAGCGTGGGTTGCGTCACAAAACAGCGTTCGCTGGCGCGTTGAAAATAGCGCTCTTCACTGAGCACCACGATATAAGTCATTTGTTGTAGAGAAATCATATAGAGAATATCTATGCAAATATAAAATAAATCGAAATAAATTATATCACTTCTCCAACCAAAGCGCTGTATCTTTGTTCCATAATTAGTAATCACTTAAAAACAACAATATGTCAACTTTAGTTGGAAAAAAATTCCCAGACATCAGCGTAAAAGCCATAGACGAAATGGGCGACGCTTTTCAAATCAACGTACTCAAGCAAGCTACCGACAACAACAAGAAAGTAGTTTTATTTTGGTACCCAAAAGATTTCACTTTTGTGTGTCCAACTGAAATTCATGCATTTCAAGAGGCTGCTGCTGAATTCGAAAAACGCAATACCATCGTTATTGGGGCTTCTTGCGACACCGCAGAGGTTCATTTTGCGTGGTTAAATACATCCAAAGACAACGGAGGTATTGAAGGCGTTCGTTTTCCGCTCATCGCAGATTCAACACGCTTACTTGCACAAGAATTAGGAATCCTCGACTATGATATGTTCGACGAAGACAACATGGCTGGTGACAACGTACCTTACCGTGCCACTTATTTGCTCGACGAAACCGGTATGGTATTCCACGAGTCAGTGAACCACTTCCCCGTAGGTCGCAATGTACAAGAATACCTTCGTTTGATCGATGCATTTGCACACGTTCAAAAGCATGGTGAAGTTTGCCCTGCAAACTGGGAAGAAGGAAAAGACGCAATGAGTGCCACACGCACAGGCGTTGCAGATTACCTCAGCAAACACTAATCTGATGTTCAGCGACCTAACTTCTGATAGCCTGGATCAAATTTTGGCATCCAACGCCAAAGTCATGGTGCAGTATGGCGCTGGCTGGTGTGGTAACTGCAAAATCACCAAGCCGAAATTCAAGCGTTTGGCAGAAAGTCATCCGGATATTGCATTTGTTTATGTAGATGCGGAGCACTACCCAAATTCAAGAAAATTTGCCAACGTGAGCAACCTTCCAACTTTTGCCTCTTTTGAAAATGGCGCTTTGCGTGCAGAGGCACAAGGAAATAAAATAGAAACCATTCAAGAAGTTCTCGATGCGCTTACCAGTCATTAAACATATCGTAGAATTCATCGAGCAAAACGATGAAGACTACATCAACGAGACCATGGAAACACTCGAAAACCTCATTGACGCGCCAGGGATCAAAGACGAAGAACTGGACGTCATTGGTGAATTACTTTCTAATTTTTCTGGAGCTTTGGAAGTTCACAAAGAAATTCAGAATGGTGTTCCCAAACGCGAGGCCTTGAACGGCTTCATGAAACGGGTCACCGGATCGATTAACTAAACAAAAACCACCTTCGGGTGGTTTTTTTATGCCTATCTTTGCGGCATGTCAGATTTACTGAATAAGTTAGAAGCCATTCATTTTCGCTTCGTTGAAGTCGGCAAAATGATTACAGATCCGGATATCATATCGGACATGAGCCGCTATGTGAAACTCAATAAAGAATACCGCGACCTCGAAATATTAGATCAAACCTACTTGCGTTATAAGCTGTTACTGGATAACTTGAAAAGTGCAAAAGCACTTTTAGAGGAGGAGCAGGACCCAGAAATGCGCGAAATGGCCAAAGTCGAAATCGATGAATTAGAACAGGCTAGACCTGAACTGGAAGAAGAAATCAAGTTATTGCTCATTCCAAAAGACCCCGAAGACGACAAAAACGCCATCATGGAACTTCGTGCAGGCACAGGCGGCGATGAAGCCTGTATCTTTGTAGAAGACGTATATCGCATGTACACCATGTATTTCAAGGCCATGGGTTGGAATGTAGATGTATTGAATTCCTCTGAGGGTTCAGTAAAAGGATACAAAGAAATCTCCATGGAAATCACCGGTGCCGGGATTTACGGCGCGCTTAAATTTGAATCGGGTGTGCACCGCGTACAGCGCGTACCGGAGACAGAATCACAAGGAAGGGTTCATACCTCTGCCATCACTGTTGCCGTGTTGCCAGAAGCCGAAGAAGTCGACTTTGAACTCGATATGAACGATGTCCGCAAAGATACTTTCCGTGCCTCGGGTGCAGGTGGTCAGCACATCAATAAAACAGAATCTGCAATTCGCCTTACGCACATTCCATCGGGTTTGGTAGTTGAGTGTCAGGATGGCCGTTCTCAACACAAAAACCTCGAAAAAGCTATATCGGTTTTGCGTTCGAGACTTTATCAACTGGAGCTTGACCGTATTCACAACGAGCGAGCTGCTCAGCGAAAAACGCTCGTCTCTACCGGAGACCGCTCTGCCAAAATCAGAACCTATAATTACCCGCAAGGGCGTATTACCGATCACCGCATCAATAAAACCATGTACAACCTCAATGTGTTTATGAATGGTGATATTCAAGAAATGCTCGATGCCCTCAAAATGGCCGAGAACGCTGAAAAACTCAAAGGAGAAACCGCATGACAAAAGCTGAACTCATCGCCCAAATCAAAGAAAAACAAAGTTTTTTGTGTGTGGGCCTCGACCCTGATCTCGATAAAATTCCCAAGCATTTGCTTCAGACCGCTGACCCGCTTTTTGAATTTTGCAAGGAAATCATAGATGCTACGCATGCTTATGCAGTTGCATATAAACCCAATACGGCCTTCTTTGAATGTCATGGAGCAAAAGGCTGGGAGTCTTTGCGTAAAACGATTGCCTATATTCCCAAAAATTGTTTGGTCATTGCCGATGCCAAAAGAGGTGACATCGGAAATACGTCTGGCTATTACGCCAAAACTTTTTTTGAACACATGCAAGCAGATGCCATAACGGTAGCGCCTTACATGGGCTCTGACTCCGTTCAGCCTTTCTTAAAGTTTGAGAACAAGTGGGTTATTCTTCTTGCCCTTACATCCAACGAAGGCGCCAAAGATTTTCAACTGACCGAATGCAGTGGAAAAGCACTATTTGAGTCTGTTTTAGAAAGATCTGCTCAATGGGGAACACCAGAAAACATGATGTATGTGGTTGGTGCTACACGTGCCGAAGATATTGCGCGTGTCAGAAAATTAGTGCCTGATCATTTCTTTTTGGTTCCTGGCGTAGGGGCGCAAGGCGGCGACTTAAATACGGTTGTCAAATACGGCGCCAATAAGCAGTGCGGTTTATTGGTCAACTCGTCAAGAGCCATCATTTATGCCAGTTCAGGACCAGATTTTGCAATTGAAGCCAAAAAAGAAGCGCTGAAAATGCAAGCTCAGATGGCGTTGCATGTTCAGCGCTTTAATTTGTAATTGGCGCTTAGCGTGTTGCTAAGTCTGCTGCAGTGTTGCTTTGCTCGAGTTTTCCGTAGGCATCGCAGCTTGCTTTACGGCCTGCTCCGCAAGAAGCTAATACAATTAGGGTTGCAAATGCCGCTAGTATAAATGTTGTTTTTGTTTTCATGGTGTTTGTTTTGTTGTTGTTGCTGCCTTTAACGGAAGTTCTTTCACAAAGTTACAATTTTTAAAAAATTAGCGCGTTTTGTCTATTATATTTGATCATGCGTAGGCTTTATTATTTGGGGATATTCATTTTAACGTGGTTGCCAAATTATGCCCAAATCAAGTTTACCCTCAATCAGCGGCAGGTTCCATTGCCAAAAGAATTAAGTTTTTTAGCAGAACAGAAAGGTCAATTTTATTCCTCCCAACAATGGCAACTTTTGCGACAACAATGGCAGCAAAATGCAATTGAAGCTGGTTACTTTCTTTTTGATTTACAGGAAGTCGAGCTCACAGATAGTTTGATCACCTTTGAAGTAAATCCCGGTCCTTTTTTTGAGGGCATTTTCTGGAAAGATTCGCTATCAAACAACAAGTTCATTTCACCTAGCCAATTGAAGCGTATAGTTCAAGACAGCCTGAGTTGGTATCTTAATAATGGTTATCCTTTCGCTAAAATCCAACTTTCGTATCAATCAGGACTTAAACCAACGCTAAAGCTAAATGTGGAATCAGGTCCTTTTGTGACTTGGGGCCAATTTGTGGTGAAACCAGACGGCATCATTCAACAGCGAGCGCTACAACAAATGATTCCGCTCAAGGAAGGCGCACCTTTCAGCTTGGCTGCTTTAAGTGAAATTCAGGATGCATTTTTTGGGCAAATGCCCTTTAAAATGTTGCGTCAACCTGAGTGGGAATATCAAGACAACAAGGCCGATGTCTATTTTTATTTAGAGCGCGTTCGTGCCAGTTCTGCCACCGGAATTGTCGGTTTACAGCCCAATCCGCTGACGCAAAAAACGGCATTGGTGGGTGAACTCAATATTCAACTTCAAAATAATTGGCAGAAAAATGAAAAGTTGCAGTTGCATTGGCGCAGCATTGCACCTCAGACCCAACAACTCAAGACCTATTTACAATGGCCATATATTGCAGGTAGTCCCTATGGGCTTAATACAGGTCTAACGATATACAAAAGAGATTCCGCTTTTTTAGAATTGCGAACAAATTTTGGTTTATGTTATCAATTTACAGGCGGGTGGCAACTGAGTGCTCAACTCGATTATTGGCGCTCAAATGCGATAAAAGATTTGCCCGGTAGCGATGTAGCAAATTTTAGGACCACGACCTACGGCCTGGCCTTGCAAAGGCAAAAATTAGACCGTATACAAAATCCAAGAAAAGGTATGTTATTTCAATCGAGTTATCTCGTTGGAAACAAACAGGCAGCAGAAAAAGCACTGACCTGGCGGATATCTGTGCTTCAACGCTATTTTTTGCCATTATTCAAAAGACAAGTACTGTGTTTGAATCAACAGTTGGATCACATTGCTGCACCAATTTTATACCGTAATGAACTTTATCGCTTTGGTGGGCTTGAGCGAATGCGGGGTTTCGACGAAGAAGCTTTTTTTGCATCTACGGTTTTATTGACCGGTTTGGAATATCGTTTTTTACTCGATGACAACTCTTATGCACTCGCTTTTTCGGATTGGGCTTGGTCGGCCAATCAAGTTCAACCTACACAAAAACAACAACTATACGCAATTGGTGTAGGTTTGGTTTTAGGTACGCAGAACGGTCAATTTAAACTCAATTATGCCTTAGGTGCCACTGTTGGTGAAGGCTTGAAATTGAACGCAGGAAAAATTCATCTTGGTTATATTTCTTACTTTTAAACGATGAAAATTGTATTTGCCAGCCACAATCAGAACAAAGCTCAGGAAATCCGTTCTGTATTGCCACAAGGTATTGAATTACTCACCCTACATGACCTCAATTGCTTGGAGGAGATCCCTGAAAATGAGCCAACTATTGAAGGAAATTCGGCATTCAAAGCAAATTGGGTTTTTAAGCGTTTTGGCTTGCCCTGTTTTGCAGATGACACCGGCCTTGAGGTGCATGCGTTAGAAGGCGCACCGGGAGTGCACTCTGCGCGTTACGCCGGAGCAGCCAGAGACGACGCTGCGAATATGGATAAATTATTAGACGCGCTAAAGCCATTTTCCGACCGCACTGCTCAATTTAAAACGGTCATTACATTTTGCGACCAAAACAGCGAACACCAGTTTACTGGGGTGGTTACAGGTCAAATTGGTTTGTCAAAAAAAGGTGAACAAGGTTTTGGATACGATCCTATTTTTATTCCTGAAGATGCTGTTCAAACTTTTGCCGAGATGACAATGCTTCAGAAAAATAAGTACAGTCACAGGGCCAGAGCTATGGCGCAATTCCTGGCGTTCTTAGCTACTCCTTATTAAGCTTCAATCGAAATAGCTACAGAATCGACATCGCCATTAATTGGCGGGCAAATTTTGGTAATCTTGAGTTGAAGCGCGGAAATACCCTTCAATTCATTTTGAAGCCGTTTGACAATACGCTGACCGACATGTTCGATGAGTTTAGATCGGATGGCCATTTCTTCAATGACGATGCGGTTGACATCGACATAATCAATGGTGTCAGCAAGTGTATCGTGAAGTGCGGCCTGACTGAAATCTGTTTGAAGCTCGACATCAACGACATAATGACCACCGATCCGACCTTCTTCTGGCAAGCAGCCGTGAAAGGCGTAGCATTTAATACCGTTTACAAAAATTTTATGCTTCATTGAGAATGCGCTCGATTTGTTGTAGTCCGAGTGTAATGCGTTCCAAGACTTCTTCTTTACCGAGAAAGGCGGAGATATCAAACATGCCTGGGCCGGCTCCGACGCCTGTTAAGACCAAACGATACGGCAGTAAAACAGCGCCAATACCGAGTTCTTTTTCGGTAAGAAATGATTTAAATGCCGTTTCTATGGATGCTGCAGAAAAATCAGAAAGTTCTTTGATGATTTTTTGCCACTCTTGGATATATGCAGTGGTTTCTGACTTCCATTTTTTGCGAATGGTTTCGGTGTCAAAGGAGGTGGGTTTGTTAAATAGATAGGCACCTTCTGTGAGAATATCTTGGGCAAAAGTTGCGCGCTCTTTCATGAGTTCACATACTTTTTCTAGTGCTTCATCAGAAAGTTCGATTTCTTGTATCGCTCTGAGTTGGGCCGCAATAACGCGGTTGTCTTGGGCGCGCAAATAGGTTTGTTGGAACCATTTTGTTTTGTTCGGATCAAATTTAGCTCCCGCCTTACTCACGCGATCAAGAGAAAAAGCGGCAACGAGCTCGTCTAATGAAAAGATCTCTTGTTCTGTGCCCGGATTCCAACCTAAAAAAGCCAACATATTGATAAATGCGCCAGGTAGGTAGCCGTTTTCACGGTAGCCCGAATACAATTCTCCTTCTGCGGTGGTCCAGTTCGTGGGAAAAACGGGAAAACCAAGTCTGTCACCATCGCGTTTGGATAATTTACCATTGCCATCTGGTCTGAGCAGTAGTGGCAAATGGGCAAATTCTGGACATGGCCAGCCAAATGCTTCGTAAAGTAAAATATGCAACGGCGCAGATGGAAGCCATTCTTCGCCACGGATCACATGGCTTATTTGCATGGTGTGGTCATCGACGATATTGGCCAAATGATAAGTTGGCATGCCGTCGCTTTTAAATAAGACTTTGTCGTCGAGGTTGTTGGTATTGACCACTACCCAGCCGCGAATGATGTCGTGAAAACGCACGTCTTGGTTGCGCGGCATTTTCATGCGGATGACGTAAGGAGCTCCAGAGGCAAGTAATTCCGCAACTTCAGATTGTGGCAATGTAAGAGAATTGCGCATGCTGTTTCTGGTCACGCTGTTATATTGCCAGTTGGGCATACCCATAGTTTTGGCTTGATCGCGCATGCGGTCGAGTTCCTCGGCGCTGTCAAAAGCATAGTAGGCCTTGTCTGAAGCAATGAGTTGCTCAGCGTAAGGCTTGTACATTGCTTTGCGCTCAGACTGCACGTAGGGTCCAAAATCTCCGCCTAAACCGGGGCCTTCTGTTGGCATGATACCACACCAAGCTAACGCATCCATGATGTATTCCTGTGCACCCGGAACAAAACGGGTTTGATCAGTATCTTCAATACGGATCAAAAAGGTGCCATTGTGCTTTTTGGCAAACAAGTAGTTGTAAAGGGCGGTGCGTACTCCACCCATGTGGAGCGGGCCGGTAGGTGAGGGCGCAAAACGAACGCGAACAGGTACTGAAGACATAGACATTTTTCTAGAGTGCAAAGATAGTAAATTGAAAAAGAATCAAGTTAGGAATTGACTTCTATCATTTTTAATGGGGTTAAATGAGTAGAATTTTGTAATAAACTTTTACATTATGACACATCAATCATTTATTTACGATCAGCACCAAGAAAATCAAGATTGGCTCAAAAGACTAGATTTTTACAAAGAAGAGTTGGTCATCTTGCAAGAGCGTCTAGATGAGGTCACTTCAAAAAATAATCACCTTGATTTTCTGAAAGGCGTTGAGCATTTTCAAAATCAGTTGTTTATACAGCGCAATCATATTGATGAGCTGGCCCATGAGATCAAGCAATCAGAAAAGCAACTGGTGGCTGAGGTGAATCGCAACCCTGTGGCGGTGGATCATCGTAAAATAGATCACCACGAAGCCGAGCAGGATTATATGGTTTATTTTGAGAAGAACTTTGCCGATTTGAGATTGGCTTTCAATCAGTTTTTGACAAAGTGGATGTAAGCTCTTTACAGGATGATTTTTTTCGACTGACCTTTATCGTTTGTTAAAAAGTAGATACCCTTTGCCAATCCAGAAACAGGGATTTGATGGTTGCCTACTTGAAGTTTCATTTGTTTTTGGACTTGCCCCAAGGAATTAATGAGATATAATTCCATATTCACTTTTGCTTCCAAATAAAGGTTTGTTGCATCTTGAGCGCTAAGTTTCCAAGAAGTAAATGCGGTCTCTGGAAGACTTGCGTTACCATCAAGGTTCACTTTCACCACATAATCGAGTACGTTAGCACAAGAGTCGTCGTAGATGGCGTAATTCACCAAACCACGTGTAATGTCGTCATAACCATCTAGAATAAGATTCTCGATGTACGTGGAATCTTGAGAGCAGAAACAATTGGCATTAACCTGAAAGTTTTTGTCTGTTAGGTTTTGTAAATTGTAGCTGGTGTTGTAACAAATGGTATTGTTTTCAATGAGCGTTGTGGTTGGGCTGTAGGCCAAAACAGCAACGCCAACATTATTATTGGTGATGATATTGTTGGTTAAGGAACTACCGTCGCCAAGTCGAACAGCTAAATCGTTACTGTCAAAAGTACAGTTACTGATATTAGAGCCACCAGAGTTGTCAATTGCCACGCCATTACCTTCAAAGTAACAATTTTGAATGGTGTGCCCATAGGCTTCGGCGAACGCAAAAGCATTATCGATAAATTGGCAATTAGTCACTAAACCTGGTGAGCCAACAATATTGTTGCCATTGCCTTCGAATAAACAGTTGTCAACGGCAATAGACTGTGCCCACGTAAATGAACAAAAATTATTGATAAACTGACAGTTGTTGGCCGTAAGTGATCCTGTTATAAGCTGCGCAGCCTGGCCAACTCCATTGTTCTCAAATAAACAATTATTGTAGGTCATAGCTGCATTGAGTTGAACGCAATAATTGTTGTTCTTGAATTGACAATTGGTCCAGTTGTAAGCTACTCCTGGTTCTGCAATGTCGTTGTAGATTCCTTGAAAGCTGTCAAACAACCGGAAGCGATCCAACTGAACATTACCTCCTTGTGATCCTTTGATAACGATGCCTGCCCAAGTCTGCTGGCCTAAAATGCTGGCGTCAGTTGTCTTAAAAGTAATAGGGGCTGCGTCTGTACCAATAGCACTTAGAGTTCCTCTGATTTCCAAATAGCGCAAGTTACCTGTGTTGAAGGAATAATCAGGAGTAACGCGAATTTCAACGCCAGGCTCAATAGTGAGCGTTGCATTCGGGAAAACGACCATTGAACCAGTCATGAGGTAAGGACTACCTGCTGTGGTCCATGTGGTATTTTGATATATGCCGCCCGATACAACGGTTTGTGCAATGAAATAATTTGAAATGGTCAGAACTAAGGTGGAGAGCAATAAGTGTTTCATAAAATGAGCTAAGTAGTAATGCTTAGAACACAAAATGACAATTATTGTTTACGGGTTTGCTAAAGAAATACATTTAAAGTATTGATTTCAATAGTCAACCATTTTTATGCGCATTAATCAATGCAGATGAGCGTGTCGTACCATGGGCTAAAACCTGCCCAAATCCCTAGACAACCGATGATATTGGATGGCACATTGATGGGGGTGGCATATGGGTTGTTTGCGGCATCAAGTTGAGCAGCTTTTCGGTCGAAATAGTTGAACACAGCCTGATCCATCTTGGAGAATTTGACGATGACGCTATCACCATACCGATAATAGCGGCGAAACTCCTTGAGGTGGGTGCTGTCTTTTCTTTTTAAGGGATTTTGATAATAAAATTCAATGGTCAGGCCGTTAAAATAGGCATCCGAAAAAATGCCACCGCGGGCCCTCCTGAAAATAGGGTCTAGTTCTTCGCCATTTTCATTTTGATTGATTCGTCGGACCTCCCAGCGATATGCATCTGAAGTCTGGTAAGGATCTTTTAAACGCGCCCAACTAAAGCCATATTCTTGCGTTTGGGGCTCTCTTTTCCAATAAAGTGTATCTAGCGGTGTGGGTATTGGCAAATAAGTACTGCCAGAAAATATTTTACCGTCAAATGCGATATGTAAGTGATAACTCTTGTTTACTTCACCAACGAAGGCTTGGGTTGTGTAGACTTCTATGGGCAAAAGCTGCACTTCTTCTAATTCCAAGCGCATTATTTCAGCCATTCGCTTTTGACTGACTAGCGGAAGCTCATAGATGGGAATGGGGCTCAGTGAAAAGGTATCGTTGTTGCAGATCACTTTGACACTTGCGTTATTCACTACACTATTGAGGTAGTTAGCCAAGCTAACGGTGTCCGTTATATTTTTAGAAAGGGTAAGTAAAACGAGCGGATAACCATTTACTTCAATTTGACCATCTACTACCAACTGCGGTGCAAGTTGTGGAATAGCAATTTCCACTTCTTTCGTACAAGACAAAAAAAACGTTAAGCCAAACAATAGTAAGATGACTTTCATTTGACGATTTTTTGTGAGCACCGTATAATTTTATCTTCTATTTCAATCACGCCCATGCGCACCCCTGCCCAACCAACCTGATGTATCCAAACATCATGACCACTAGGGTCTTTTATTTTTAGGGGTTCTTCCATAAAAGTGTGGGTATGACCGCCTAAAATAAAATCAATACCACTTACAGTTTTGGCAAGATTGACATCACTGGGTTTTGAAGGGTCTTCGTATTGAAAACCTAAATGCGACAAACAAATGATGATGTCGCAATTGCGTTCTTGAAGTTGAGTCACGACTTCACGGGCACTTTGATAAGGGTCTTTGAACTGTATGCCTTCAAAATTGTTCGTTGGTACCAACCCATTTAAATTGATCCCGATACCGAAAATTCCAATTTGAAAAGGACCTTTTTGAATAGTTTGATAAGGTTGTACAATTTCTTTCATTGGGGTCTGACCAAAATCATAGTTGGCATTGACAAATTTAAAATTGGCATGTTGCTGTGCTTGCATAAAGCCTTCTATACCAATATCAAAATCGTGGTTACCTAAGGTCACTACGTCGTATTTTAATGCACTCATGACTTTCATTTCAAGTACCCCATGAAATCGATTGAAATAGGGGGTGCCTTGGAAAAAATCTCCGGAGTCAAGTAGCAGGACATGTGCATGGTTTTTTCTGAATTCAGAGATCATTGCGGCACGTGTGCTAACCCCTCCTTGATTTGGAAACTTGCTATGATTTGCAGGTAAGGGGTCAATCTGAGAATGCGTATCGTTAGTGTGTAGAATGACTAATTTATCGCTGTGTTT
>VFQT010000333.1_pt1 | contig 70973 bp, 74 predicted proteins | sample 3512381 | NCBI WGS metagenome assembly VFQT01 (sample SAMN10412376, study PRJNA504923) | tailings metagenome | isolation source: Relicate 2 Philex TSF3 active mining site | place: Philippines: Tuba, Benguet | collected 2017-08-29
GGCGGTAACCGGGTTTCGAATCCCCGTGGGTACGCCAGCATCCGGAAAAGCCATCCTTGTGATGGCTTTTTCTTTTTCCGTCCTGCGGTACGCGTCCAGCAGGCTGTTGCCGTCGTTGCGGCCGCGCATTGCGACGTGCTGACGCATGCGCTAGAGTCGGATGCGCCCGCCGTACAACGCACGGCGCATCAACCGCAAGCAGGAGCCAAGCAATGAGTCAGAAAATCCGACTGGTGGTGCCGGAGGCGCCATCGCCGCAGGCAGTCGCCGTGACCGAGAGCCGCGCCGTCGCCAGCGGCGGCATCCGTCTCGGCGTGCTCGACAACAGCAAGGGCAATGCCGACCATCTGCTGAAATTCATCGTCGACGGCGTCAAGGCGCTGCTGCCGGTGGCGTCCGTCGTTTCGCTGCGCAAGGACAGTGTCAGCCTGCCGGCGCCGGCCGACATCCTTGACCGTCTCGCCGCCGAATCGGATTACGTCATCACCGCAATGGCCGATTGAGGGTCGTGCACGTCGTGGAGTGTCCACGACATGGCGAACCTCAGCAAACGCGGCCTGACGACCGCAGTGATCTGCTCCGGACCCTTCCTCAAGCTGGGCCAGGCCCAGGCGCGCGTGTTCGGCGTGCCCGGACTGCCGCTGCTGGAGATCCAGCATCCGCTCGGCGGTCAGTCGATCGAAGGCGTCAGGGCGCGCGCCGAACAGGTGGTGCCGCAATTCGTGAAACTGCTGAAGGAGAAGTCGCAATGAGCAAGCTTGCGCAGATGCTGCAGGTGCCCGGCGCGAGCGTGGAGGCCGACGACGACTTCGACGCGGTGAATGCTTTGGTGATGGACAAGGGCTGGGGCGACGGGCTGCCAGTGGTGCCGCCCACCGAGGAACGCGTCGCGGCGATGCTCGCTTACTGCGACAGGCCCTGGGATCAGCCGGTCGCGAAAATTCCGCCCCGATGGGGAGAAGCCACGCCACTGCGCCTGGCGGCAAACGCGGTCATGGCGGGCTGCGAGCCACGCCATTTTCCGCTGTACATGCTGGCCATCGAGGCGATGTGCGAGGAGCCGCTGAACCTCTACGGCGTGCAGGCGACCACGCATCTCTGCGCGCCACTGGTGATCGTCAACGGTCCGGTGGCGAAGGAGCTCAACATCAATTCCGGCCACAACGCTTTCGGTCCCGGCCACAAGGCCAACGCGGCCATCGGCCGTGCGATCCGGCTGGCACTGCTCAACATCGGCGGCGCGATTCCGGCGCTGGGCGACATGTCCACCTTCGGTTCGCCGGCGAAGTACTCATATCTCGTCGCCGAGAACGAGGCGGAAAGCCCCTGGGAGCCGCTGCACGTCGAGCGCGGCCTGCCGCGCGAGGCGAGTGCGGTGACGGTGATCGGCGCGGAATGTCCGCACAATGTCAACGACCATGAAAGCCTTGACGGGGAAGGCGTGCTGACCACCATCGCCGGCACCATGGCGACTTCGGGTTCCAACGACATCTACTACAAGGCGCAGCCGCTGGTGATCATGGGTCCGGAGCATGCGAAGGCGGTCGCCGCGCAATACTCGAAGGCCGGGGCGAAAAAATTCCTGCAGCAGCATGCGACGCTGCCGGTCGGGCGCCTGTCGAAGGACAACATCGAGCGCCGGGTCAAGGTGACCTGGAAGGATCGCCTGCCGGATCCGAAGCCCGATGACGTGCTGTATGCGGTGCAGCGCCCGGAAGATCTGCTGATTGCGGTGATCGGCGGTGCCGGCAAGCATTCCGCCTGCGTGCCGACCTTCGGGGCGACGCTGCCGGTCACGCGCGCCCTCAAAACCGCGGACGGTCGTCTGGCTAAATCGGTGGAAGATTTTCGCCGGCGTTGAGTCTGACGCGTGTTGGGGGCAATCCAATGCCGCAGCGCAGTCCGCTGCGGCATTTTATTTTTATTCAATAAAAACAACAAGTTGCATTATACGCCCCCGGCGAATCGCGGGCGCGGCGCGGCAGACTGCCTTGACACCGGGCGACGCCCGGCGCTTTCATAGCGCCATCCCGTTCCAGTTCGCGCCTGCGTAGCGGGCGTATCCAGACATGTCGATCAGGCAGCGCATCACGCGAGCGGCATTATTCACTCTGCTGGTTGCAGCGCTTCCGGCGCAGGCGGCTGATCCGCTGACCTTGTACCTGCTGAAAATGCTGCGTGACCAGATGGCCACCGCGGCGCTCGAATCTGCGGTTAACAGCCTGCCACCAGCACCGGTTCCGAAACCTGCGGAACCGGCGGCGCTAAACGGCGTATACGGCGTCAGCGAAGAGCAGTTGCGCGGACTGATCGACGCGGGCTTCGTGCATCTCTCAGAGCGGCAGCGCGTCGAAATCTATGCCAAGCTGACCGGCATGCTGGCCGATCCGCGCAATGCGCTGGCGAGGCCGCTGATCATCGAAGAACTGGCGAAGCAGGCGTCTGCGGTTCGCAGCGCGCATGAGCGCCTTGCGGCGCTGACGCCTGCCGAAAAGCGGGCGATCGCGATCGATGCGCGTTCGGAATACGAGCGTCTGCCGGCCGAAGAGCGCGATCAGCTGCTGCAACTGCTGAAGTCGCGGCTGGCGCCGATACCTGGCGACCTGAATGACCTGATCCTTGCCGAGTTTGCAGAAGCCGCGGCGAAGCCGCTGGCCGCGCCCTGAGGGCCGCGCGGGCGGCAATTCAGTCGGCGAGGGCAGACTTGAGCACCGGCTGGCTGGCGCGAAGGGGGCGGCTGTCCGCCTTGGCCAGATCGCCGCTGATTTCACCGCCTTCCTCGATCTTGATCTTGCCGTAGCGGATTTTTCCGGAAATGCGCCCCGTGGCGTGGATGATCAACTGGTCACGGGCGGTCAATTCACCTTCGAATCGCCCGCGGATTTCGGCGACATCGATGCTGACTGTGCCCTTGAACACGCCATGTTCAGCAATCTGCACGACGCGGCTGTCCATGGAGGCTTCGACCGTGCCTTCGACCACCAGGGTGTCGCAGTCGGTGATTTCCACGCCTTTGAGCTTGATGTCCGGCCCGACGATCAGGCGGCTGCCGTTGTGATGCTCGCCTTTGCTGCGTTCCGGCGGAGTCTCCGGCCGGGGCGGAGACATCTGGCGTGCGGGTTCGGCCGGCGCTGGCGTGCTGCCGCCGAGTGCCGGGGTGACGTTGACCGAGCGCCGGACTTCGTCTTCACGTTTCTTGAAAAAACTGTCGCGATTGAGCATGGAGCCTCCTTGTTCGTTGGTGCGCCTGTCGTAGCGTGTGCGCGGCAGGCGTCAGCGGAGGCTTATGCAATATCGGGGCCAGAATAATATTTCAATTAAAACAAAGTGTTATCAATGTCACCTAGGGGCTAAGGCCTGACGGGCCTGGATTTGCGTCGTGCTGTAGAGACGATGCCTGCAAAGGGATTGGCAAGGCATTGATTGGCAGTGAGTTTGCGGGTCGTCTGTGGGCGACGAGGCAAACAAAAAGGCGCGGCAGCCTGCGCTGCCGCGCCTACTCAACAGCGCCTGCAGGACAGGCACCATTACAGCCGGCAGGGGAGGAGGGGCCTCCCGGCTGGAGAGTCGGCTACCGGGTCCTGCTCTTAGTGCTTGACGCTCGGATTCAGGAACAGCGCGGCTCCCAGTTGTTCCACTTTGCGCGAAACCCAGAGAATGGCATCAACGATGAGATCGGCATCATGCATCGCATTGATCGCAACCTGACGCTCCTGCTCGCTCATGCGCACAGTCCTGATCCTGTCATAGATAACTGAGCCAAATTTGATTTCAAGTTCGCTTTTCATATTAGTTTTCCTTACCTTTCCAGTAGTTCGCCGTCCCGGCGTTATGGCCTCACTGTCATATAAGTCAATGAGTTCGGACTGAATTATAGACCTGAACTAGCCTCAGATGTTGCGGCGCAACACATGATATATTGTCAATATTCAGCTTAATTCTGATAAACTGAATGCCAACTATGTCACAACGCTTGCCACCGCTGAACGCACTCAAGGCCTTCGAGGCCGCCGCCCGCCATCTGAGCGTCAAGAAAGCGGCGGTCGAGCTCAATGTCACGCCGGCCGCGGTCAGCCACCAGATCCGGACACTCGAGGAGTACCTCGATGTCCAGCTGTTCCATCGCTATAACCGAGCCCTCGAATTGACGGATGCCGCGCGGGCCTGTCTGCCGAAACTGCGCGAGGGTTTTGACTGCCTGGCGCAGGCGGTTGAGCGGCTGCGCACCCATACCAGCGGCGGCATGCTGACCGTCAGCGCTGCGCCCTCTTTCGCAGCCCGCTGGCTGATGCCGCGCCTGCACCGGTTCATCGCCGCGCACCACGAGATCGATGTGCGGGTGTCGGCACGCATGCGCCGGGTCAGTGTCGACGGCAAGGCGGATGTGGCGGAGCGGGCGACCATCGAGACCTGGCTCGATGATTCCGATGTGGCGATCCTCTACGGCCATGGCCATTACCCGGAACTGGATGTGCATCGCCTGCTGTCGCTGACGATCTCGCCGATCTGCAGTCCGAAACTGCTCGCCGGAGAGCATCCGCTGCGCACGCCGGAAGACCTGAAACACCACATGCTTCTGCACGACGACACCGGCGACATGTATGACGGCGAATCATTCTGGGAGGTCTGGCTGGAGGCGGCGGGCGTCAAAGGCATCGATGCCAAGCGTGGCGCCCATTTCAGCCACGCCGTGCTGGCCTTCGAGGCAGCCATCGATGCCGTCGGCGTCGTGGCCTCAATGCCGGCGCTGGCCGCAGAAGAACTGGCGGCGGGCCGCCTGGTGATGCCGTTCGATCTCAGGGTGCCGCTGACCTCGGCCTACTATCTGGTGTGCGAGCCCCATGCCAAGACTCGTCCGGCCGTCGCCGCATTCCGCGACTGGCTGATTGCGGAGGCCGCCAAGGATTCCGGAAACCTGCCGCTCTGATCCTCAGGCGGCCTTGGGCACGGCGCGGACGATCTGCCGGTCATCGATCGGCAGGTTGAGCAGCGCGGCGACGATACCCATCCCGATCGTCAGCATCCACATGATCGTGTAGGAGCCGGTGGCATCGAACACATATCCGCCGATCCACACCCCCGCAAAGCTGCCGACCTGGTGGAAGAAGAAGGCGATGCCGGTCAGCGTGGCCAGGTATTTCACGCCGAACACATGGGCGATCAGGCCGCCGGTGAGCGGAACGGTGCCCAGCCACAGGAAGCCGATGACCGAGGCGAACAGGTACAACGTCAGCGGCGAGACCGGCAGCGCGATGAATGCCGCGATCGCCACCGAACGCATCAGGTAGAGCAGCGACAGCAGGTATTTCTTGGTGTGGCGGCCGCCCAGCCAGCCCCAGGCATAGCTGCCGATCATGTTGAAGAAGCCGATCAGGGCGAGGCCGAGCATTCCGGTTTCAGGCGACATTTTCTGGTCGACGAGGTAGGCGGGAAAATGCACGGCAATGAACAGCAGCTGGAACCCGCAGACCGTGTAGCCCAGGCACAGCAGCACATAGCCCCTGTGGCCCGCGGCTTCGCGCAGCGCTTCACCCACCGATTGCCTGTGCAGGGTGACCGCCTGCGCTTTCTTGTCCTCGACCAGCGCAGCCGACAGCGGGATGATGGCGAGCACCGTGATGCCGAGGATCACCAGCGCCTGGTGCCAGCCGACCTGGTTGATCAGCCACTGGCCGTAGGGCAGCATCGCAAACTGGCCGAAGGACCCGGCGGCGCCGGCGATGCCGAGCGCGACACTGCGTTTTTCAGGAGGAAAAGAACGGCCGATCACGCCGAAGACGATCGAGAAACCGCTGCAGCCCAGCGATGCGCCGATCAGCAAGCCGGCGCTCAGCGTCAGCTCGATGCCGCTTGAGGAGGCCGACATCAGGCATAGCCCCAGGGCGTAGAGCAACGCGCCGCCAATCAGTACGCGCGCAGTGCCGAAGCGGTCGGCAATCAGTCCGGTGACCGGTTGCGAGATACCGTAGAGCAGGTTCTGGATCGCGATTGCGAAGGCGAAGGTTTCGCGGCCGATGCCCAGGTCGGCGGTCATCGGCTGCATGTAGAGTCCGAAATTGTGGCGCACGCCGAGGGCGATGGTCAGGATCATGCCGCCGCAGAACAGCACAACCGCGGGGGAACGCCAGTTGGATTTTTTCATTTTGATTCGGCAGGCAAAGCGCTGATTCTATCGGAATGACGGCGCGGGGCTATCCTCGAACGGCAGGGTTTTCCGGTAGAATGCTCCACTTGCTGAAACAGGATGCAGTGCAAACCAAGCTGGCAGTGCACCTGCCTTCAGCACGGGTGGTAAGTTGCGGGGTTTGTAATTTCTGGATTGCGGGTCAATTTTTCCGGTCAAGGCAGCACGGGGTGTGGCGCAGTCCGGTAGCGCAGGGCGTTTGGGACGCCAAGGTCGCAGGTTCGAATCCTGCCACCCCGACCAGACAAGCGGTCCGAGTGTGCTTTTCTGGTTATATTTTGGTTACTTCCTGGATTTGATCATGTCGTTCGTCATCGCGCTTGGCGCATTTCTCGGTTTTATCGCGCCACATGATCCGGTGCTGGCGCTGTCGGCAATTTCAGCCGTACTGGTGGCCAAGGGTGTTTTTGATGTGCGTTATTGCCACCTGCAGCTGTTCAAGAGGCCATCGCCATACTTGCACTACTGCAAGAACCTGATGGAGCGCGATGAGGAAATTGCCGGCGCCGCATTCAGCTACATGCTGCAGCTGGTGGTTTTTGGCCTGCTCGCCGGTGGCGGCATGTACGCACTGGTGCGTTTCCTGCGCTGAGTCCCGGTTATTTCAGCGTGAACGGATTGAAGTCGGTGCCGCGGTCGTAATAATCCTCTTTTTCCGCACGCTTCAGGTGTTCCACGATTTTGTAGGTTACTGGCGTGAACACGATTTCGACGCCGACCTTGGTCAGAAACTGTGCGGCCATCACCAGTGGCAGCTTGTCGTCCGGAATGATGCCGGCCCCGTAAAACGCAAGCGGGTAGAACAGCGCTGAATCCACCGCTTCACCGGCAATTGTCGATCCGATCGTGCGTGTCCACAGCCAGCGGCCCCTGGTCGCGATTTTCATTTTCGCCAGCACGTATGAATTGACGAATTCGCCGCAGAAATAGGCCATCATCGAGGCCGCCACGATGCGCGGCGTGTTGCCGAAGGCGATCTCGTAGGCTGCCTGGTGAGGCCAGAACGGCGCAGGCGGCAGGGCGACCACCACGGTCGACATGAAGGAGGCGAAACCGAGCCCGGCAAACCCCGCCCAGATCACCCGCCTTGCACGCGCGTAGCCGTAGACTTCGGTGAGGATGTCGCCGAATACGTAGGAGACCGGGAAAAACAGCACGCCTGCGCCAAAGGTGAACAGCCCCAGCACCGGCAGGTCGATCTGGGCGATCTTTGCCGGTCCGATCAGGTTGGAGCAGATCAGCACCGTGACGAAGGCCGCCATCACGAATTCGTAATAGCGGTAGTTGCGCGGGGGGTTCACCGGCGGTTGCCCTGGCACGATCCGGTCAGGTCAGCGGTGCGGCGCAGTGTTTCTGGAAGCCCGGCCGGGTGGAGACCGTTTTGAACCAGCGCTCGTAGTGCGGCAGCGCCGGGCGCTCGATCGGCACATTGAACCAGCGGTGGGCCAGCACCGCGTGGGGAATGTCGGCCATGGTGAACGCGCTGCCGGCAAAGTAATCCCTGCCGGCCAGGTGCGCATCCGCCATCGCCAGGTATCCGGCGAGTTTCTGCCGGTTGTCCTCGACCTCGGCAAGGTTGCGTTTTTCCGGCGGCGTGCGGACCAGGTTCCAGAACACCGGCTTCATGTGGTTCCAGAGCGTGGTGCTGTACCACTCCATCCAGCGGTCGGCATCGGCGGCTGCGCGCGGATCCGACGGGCAGAGGCCGCCCATGCCGTGCTTGCGCGAGAGATAGCGCACGATCGCGTGCGATTCCCAAAGCAGGAATCCGCCGTCGTCGATCAGCGGCACCAGGCCGTTTGGGTTCATCGCCCGGTACTGCGGCGTGTTGTTGACACCGAACTGCATGCCGGCATCAATGCGTTCGAAAGGCAAGTCCAGTTCGGCGCAGGTCCACAGCACCTTCTGCACGTTGATCGAATTGCTGCGCCCCCAGATTTTCAGCATGTCGTTTTCCGTGTTGTCCGTTCCAGTGCGTGGACAGTTTACAGGAAGGCGCAGCACGGCTGCGGCCTTGCGGCGGCAGGCTATAATCGCCCGCTGTTCAACGAGCGCATGGAGGAGGGCATTTCATGGGAAGCATGATTGAGCTGACGGCCGCTGACGGCCACAAATTCGGCGCCTACATGGCGGAACCTTCCGGCAAGCCGCGCGGCGCCGTGGTGGTCGTGATGGAGATTTTCGGCGTCAACAGCCACATCCGTTCGGTGGCGGACGGCTATGCCGCCGACGGTTATCTGGCCATCGCGCCGGCAATGTTCGACCGCGTGCAGCGCGGCTACGAATGCGGCTATTCGCAACCCGAGATCGAGGTCAGCCGCGGGCTGATGCAGAAGGCCAGCCTCGACGACGCGATCAAGGATGTCACCGCGGCGGTGAAGGCGGTACAGCATGCCGGCAAGGTCGGCATCGTCGGCTACTGCTGGGGCGGCACAGTGGCCTGGAAGTCGGCGGCGGATGTGGCCGGCCTCGCGTGCTCCGCGCCGCACTACGGCGGCGGCATACCCAACCACGCCACGCTGCAGGCGAAATGCCCGGTGATGTTCCACTGGGGCGAGAAAGACCAGTCGATCCCGCTCGATGCGGCGCAGAAGGTCAAGGCCGCGCAGCCGCAGTGGGAGCACCACTTCTATCCCGCAGGCCATGGCTTCAACTGCGATCAGCGCGGTTCGTTCGATCCGGCGAGCGCGAAGCTTGCGCGGGAACGCACGCTGGCGTTTTTCCGCAGGCACGTCGGCTGATCCGGGCTTGCAGGACGCACAACGCCGGCCCCGGGCCGGCGTTGTCGTTTCAGGCGCGGCGCCGCCTAGGCCGCGGGGCCGCCGCTGGCGCGTTTGTTGAATGCCGCGAAAAACTGTTCGGCCATTTTTTTGGCGACGCCATCGATCAGCCGCGCGCCGACCTGCGCCAGCTTGCCGCCGATGCTGGCCTTGACGCCATAGGTCAGGCGGGTCGATTCGCCTTCCGGGACCAGCTGCACATGCGCCTCGCCCTTGGCGAAACCGGCCACGCCGCCCTGGCCTTCGAAGTGCAGGGTGTAGGAATCCGGCGCCTTGACTTCCAGCAGCGTCATTTTGCCCTTGAACTTCGCGCTGACCGGGCCGACCTTGGCGGTCATGGTCAGCAGGTATTCGTTGTCCGACTGCCTGTCCATCGAGTCGCAGCCGGGGATGCAGTCCATCAGGACCGCGGTATCGTTGAGCGCATCCCAGGTGGCCTGTTGCGGCAGGGCGATCAGCTGTTCCCCGGACATTTCCATCGCTTCATTGCTCCGTTGTGGTCGATGCCCGATGTTAACCCATGCAGCGCGTTACAATAACCGTCCAGTCCCCAGTCTGAGGAATCGCTTATGGACAGTGTCGATCTGCAGGTGATCAAAACAGCGCGTGAATGGGTGGCCGGCGGCCATCGTGTCGTGCTGGCCACGGTGATCAGGACCTGGGGTTCGGCGCCGCGTCCGATCGGCGCGTTGTCGGCGATCCGCGGTGACGGCATGGTTGTCGGTTCCGTGTCCGGCGGCTGTGTCGAGGACGACATGATCCTGCGCGTGAAGAACGGCACGCTGGCCGAAAACTCCCCGGTCACCACCAAATACGGCGTATCTGCGGAAGAGGCGCAGCGTTTCGGCCTGCCCTGCGGCGGCACGCTTGAACTGGTGCTGGAGTCGCTGACCGCGGCGAGCGGGCTGGATGAGTTGCTGGCGCGCATTGAGCGCCATGAACTGGTGATGCGCCGTCTCGACATGAAGACCGGGCGCGCGAGCACAGGCCCGGCGAAGTGGCAGGACCAGCTGGCATTCGACGGCGCGACGCTGACCACGGTCTACGGGCCGCGCTGGCGGCTGCTGATCATCGGCGCCGGGCAGCTGTCCACCTACCTCGCGCAGATGGCGCAGGCGCTGGATTACCAGGTCACGATCTGTGACCCGCGCGAGGAGTACACCAACACCTTCGACGTGCCCGGCGTCGAACTGCGGCGCGGCATGCCCGATGACGTGGTGACGGCGATGGGTCTCGACGGCCACAGTGCCGTGGTGACGCTGACCCATGACCCGAAGCTCGACGACATGGCGCTGCTGGAGGCGCTGAAGTCGCCGGCGTTCTACATCGGAGCCATCGGCTCGAAGAAAAACAACGACGCGCGGCGCAAGCGCCTCGCCGAATTCGACCTGTCGCAGGATGAGATCGCGCGCCTGCATGGCCCGGTCGGGCTGAAGATCGGCAGCAAGACGCCGCCGGAAATCGCTGTGGCGATCCTGGCTGAGATGACGGCGATCCGCAATGGCGTGGATGTCCGCAGTTTCGTTGAGCCGCCGAAGGCGACGACCGCGGGCTGCACTGTAGGCTGATTCGCAAGTATTTGATTTAAATAATAAATATTTTATTCAGTTCTCGGCCCAGCGCCGCAGCAGGTTGTGGTACGTGGAGGTCAGGCGTATCACCGGATCGGTGTCCCCGATTTCCCCGCGCAGGCGCAGCAGGGCCATGTCCATGTCGTAGAGCAGGCGCCGCTGACCCGCATCCCGCACCATGCTCTGCATGAACATGAAGCAGGCGATGCGTTCGCCGCGGGTTACCGGGCTGACGGCGTGCACGGATGACGAGGGATAAATCACCAGGCTGCCTGCACTGAGCTTGACGCCATGGCTGCCGAAGGTGTCCTCGATGGTCAGCACGCCGCCTTCGTAGTCTTCCGGATCGGACAGAAACAGGGTCGCGGAAATATCGGCGCGGACATAGGTTCCCGAACGGTCCGGCGCCAGGCGCATGGCATTGTCGGTGTGGAAGCCATAGGTGTTCGTGGTGCCGGAGTAGCGGTTGAAGAACGGCGGCAGGATCTTCAGCGGCAATGCCGCCGAGAAAAACAGCGCGCTGCGGTTCAGCGCGTCCAGCACCAGCCGGCGCAGCGCCGGGAGCTGCGCCGCCTGTTCCGGCAACTGCTGGTTGTTCTTGACCTGTGCCGCCTGGATGCCGGCGGTGCCGGGTCCGTCGTTCCAGCGTGATTCCGCAATCAGCCTGCGCGCGGTGGCGAGTTCCCCCGGACCCAGCAGTGCGTCGATCGTGATCAGCATGATGCCTTTCCGCGTTCAGAACCTGAGTTCCGTGGTGAGGATGACCGCGCGCCGGGTGCCAGGCACCGTGAACGCGCCGTTGTCGTATACCGAGTCGTAGTAGAGCCTGTCGAACAGGTTTTTCATGTTCAGGCGTATTGCCCATTTCCTCTGTTCGTAGGCCAGCATGGCGTCCCAGCGCGTGTAGGCCGGCGCGGTATTGGGGTGGTAGGCGCCGTTCAGGGTTGGCACCGCGCCGGCGCCGCTTGGATTGAAGGCCTCGCGGTCGCCCTTGGCTTCCACGCCGCCGCCGATTTTCCAGGGGCCCTCGATCCGGTAGGTCGTCCACAGGTTGAAGGTGTAGCGCGGCGTGTTGCGCGCACGCTTGCCGGTGTACTCGGGGTTGGCTGAAGTGATGGCGCCGGTGGTGGCGTTGACGTTCTGCGCAACCTCAAGGATCTTCGCGTCCATCAGCGCGAGGCCGGAAAACACCTCCCAGCGGCTGTTGATGCGGCCTGCAGCCTCGAGTTCAATGCCGTCGGTGCGGCGCTTGTTGGTCAGCACCGCGGCGGTGGCTTCGAGGTCGGAATTGCGTTCGAATTCCTTGGTCGCGCGGTAGAGCGCGGCGCGCAGTGCGAGGTCGCCGCCCAGCACCAGCCATTTTGCGCCGAGTTCGATCACGTCGCTGCGTTCCGGCGGCAATGGAGTCACCGTCAGCTGGTAGAGGTCGGCGGTGGGGCTGAAGGAATCGCTCCAGGCGAGGTAGTAATGCCGGTTCTCGGCCGGGTGGTAGGAGAGTGCGCTGCGGTAGCTGTTCTCGCTGTAGCTGAGCCTTGGCGAGGTGGCGCTGCTGTAGTTGGCATCCAGTTCGTCGTTGCGGATGCCCAGCGTGGCTTTCCATTGCGGGATGAATTCCACGGTGTCCTGTGCGTAGAAGGCCACGGACTTGCCGTTGAAATTCACCGGATTACCGGCCACCGCTTCCTGGAACGGGAAGTACGAAGGCGCGGCCACGGTGCCGAAGTTCTGCAGGCCCTTGCGGTGGCTGTCCTCGCGCAGGTATTCGAATCCCGCGAGCGCCTCATGCTGCATGCCCATCGCATTGAAGCGGGTGGTGTAGTCGGACTGCAGGGTGACCGTTTCATAATCCATCGCGCGGGTCTGGTTGCCGCCGACGCCGCCGAGCGCATTCTGCGGCGTCGTCAGGTTGGGCGTCTTGGCCCAGTAGCTGCGTTCGTAATCGGCGTAGCGCAGCTGGGTGCGCAACTGGCTCGTCGGGGAAAACTGGTGCTCGTGCACCAGCGTCGTGATGTCGGTCTTGCTGTCGTCGAAGTTGCGGTCTATGCCCCAGAAATATTCGGCCGGCAATCGCTGTCCCGGCGCCCGTGTCGCGGCATCGAAGGAAATGCCGTAGTCGGGGTTGTCGCCGGTCTGCGCCTGGTAGTAGTTGAGCCAGACACGGTCGTTGGAATCCTGGTTCAGCGCGAGGCTGAAGGCGAAACCCCTGCGGTGGATTTCAGCCTCGGTGCCGGTGGCCGGATTGCTGCGCCAGCTGCCCTCGTCGCGCTGCATCATGTTCACGCGCAGCTGGGTGTCGCGGTCGAAGGCCTTGTTCAGGTCGGCCGTGGCTTCGCCATAGCTGTCGGTGCCGAAGCTGCCGGTAAACCGGTACTGGTCGTAGAGCAGGGGCGTCTTGCTGACCTGGTTGATTACGCCGCCGGCCTGGCCGCGGCCGAACAGCATCGCGCCGGCGCCGCGCAGCACGTCGATCTGCTCGAGGTTGAAGGTCTCGCGGTTGTACTGGGCGGTGTCACGGATGCCGTCGAGGTAGAGGTCGCCGAAGGTGTAGAAGCCGCGCAGGTTCATGTTGTCGCCGGAACGCCCGCCCTCTGCCGCATTGAAGCTCAGCCCGGAAACGTTGCGCAGCGCCTCGCGCAGGCTGCCCACCTGCTGCTCTTCCATCATGCTGTTGGTTATCGTGGTCACTGCCTGCGGGATGTCGTGTGGATCCTGCACCGTCTTGCCGACGCGCGTGGTGGTGGCGAGCATGCCGTCCCTCACGTCGGGGTCGGCCTGCACGTTGACGGTGGACAGCGTGGTTTCCTGCGCAGGTGCCGCGGACTGGGCATGGGCGCCGTACGGGGCCAGCGTCATGCCGGCCAGCATGGCGCCCAGAGGCAGCAGTGTGCGGGTCAGCTGCGGCTTCTCCCCGGCAGCATTTTGTTGCGGCACTTGCCGCAGGATCCGGAGCGCCTGCGCAACGGGTTTCAATCGGAATTTCTTGTTCATCGGAGTCTCCCTGTAGGGTCAGCATGGTCAAAGGCTGGCTGTCGGGATTCCGATTGGCTGGCAGTGTGTGTGGCACAACGATTTGAAGACGTGTCGCCGTCATCCTGATGGGGTCATGGCGTTCCGCCGGGTTCAGTCACGAAGCCGATTTTCACGAGGCCGGCACGCGCGGCGGCTGACAGCACCGAAGCCACGAGCTGGTATTGCGCAGTGCGGTCGGCCCGGATGTGCACTTCAGGTTGCGGTTCGAAGGCCGCGGCCGTCCGCATCCGGGCATCCAGTTCCGTTACGGACACGGTCTCGCCGTTCCAGAACATTTCACCGCCGGCACGGATGCCGAGCTGGATGTTCTGCGGCTTGGTCAGGTTGGGCCGGCTGGAGGCGCGCGGCAGGTCGATCTTCACCGCGTGTGTCAGCAGCGGCGCGGTTACGATGAAGATCACAAGCAGCACCAGCATCACGTCGATCAGCGGCACCATGTTGATTTCCGCCATCGGCGCGCTGTCGCCGCCCTTGTGGAATCCGCCAAAGGCCATGGTCGTCAGGCCCCGGCCCGTGCCACCGCCGCGGGGTGCGCCGGCGCAGCGGTCTCGACATCGTTGACATGTGATCCGGTGCTGAGAAAGGCGTAGAGGTCGTGCGCGAAGGAATCGAGCTGCGCCAGTACCATGCGGTTGCTGCGCACCGCGAAGTTGTAGGCGAGCACCGCGGGAATCGCCACCGCCAGCCCCAGCGCCGTCATGATCAGCGCCTCGCCGACCGGGCCGGCGACCTTGTCGAGGGTGCCCTGGCCGCTCATGCCGATGTTGACCAGCGCGTGGTAGACGCCCCAGACCGTGCCGAACAGCCCGATGAAGGGCGCGGTGCTGCCCACCGAGGCGAGCACGGTCAGGCCGGATTCGAAGCGCGCGGTCTCCTCGTCGATCACGCGGCGCATCGAGCGGGTGACGAAGTCGGCGCCGGAGCCGGCCTCATCCAGCTTGTGCGCGCCGTGGCGTTGGTGATGCCGGGCGGCGACGATCGCATGCCAGGTCAGGTGTGAAAACGGCTCATCGGGGCGGTCGTGTTCAAGCTTGCCGGCGACGGCCTGCAGCGAGGGCGAGTTCCAGAACGTTTCGAGAAAGCGCGTCGAGCGGCGGCGCTGCATCAGCGTGGTGATGCTCCTGGTGATGATCAGGTACCAGGTGACCATGCTCATTACCAGCAGGATGACCAGCAGGGTCTTGCCGACGGCATCGGTCTGGCCGAGAAAATGGGCAAATCCGATGGTGTGTTGCGGTTCCAAGTGTCAACTCCTCAGGCTGAAAGAAATGGGAACGATCACCCAGGCGCTGACGGCTTCTTCGCCGCGGCGTGCAGGCGCGAATTTCCAGTGCCGCACAGTTTCCAGCGCAACCTTGTCGAGGCGCTCGTGACCGCTGGAATTGCGCAGTTCGATCCGTTCGGGAAGTCCGCGGACATCCACCAGCACGCGCAGCATGACGCGGCCTTCCTCATGCAACCGGCGCGAAAGCGACGGGTAGGGCGGCGCCGGATTGTTCAGGTAATCGGCATTGAAGCGCGGTGGCATGACCGGGGCCGGCTCCGGCGCTGCGGCGGGTGTGTTGGGTTGATGCGGTTCTGCAGGGGGTGGCGGCGTGACGGCAGTCTCTGCGGCGGGTGCGGACTCGGCGATGGCCAGCGCGGGTTGCGGTTTTGCGGGGATCGGACGCGACGTCGGTTTGGCCACAGGTCTGGGTTTGGGCAGTTGTTGCGGTTTTTCAGGTTCCTGCTGCGGCAGCAGGCTGACCATCACAGGTCCGGGTTCCAGCAGTTGTTCGCGTACCGGGGCATGACTGAGCAGTGCCGCGATCGCCGCAGCATGGACGGCTACCGTGATGGCCATGCCGGGCAGGCGGTCGGCTTTGCGTGGGAACGGTGACGGTCGGATCATCTGGATTTTTTGCGGCAGGTATTACCCGCGTGGACATGACTGCCGGTTCATGGAAATCTGTTGGAAATCAGGTGTATTGAGTGCAATCGGAAGGCACGTCGATATGAAATGATAACCGTTCTCATTATTATTTGCAAAACATTCACAGCAGCCCGAGACTGATCTGTAACATACTGTTTTATCTTAATTTTTTGCTTAAAACTCGGGCAAGGCAGAAGGGACGGAGCATGCAATTGAAACTGGCATTCATCGGATTGGGCGTCATGGGCGGGCCCATGGCAGGGCATCTTGCAGCGGCAGGTCACACGGTCAGTGTCTACAACCGGACCCGCAGCAAAGCAGAGTCCTGGGTGGCACGGCATGGCGGAACCCTGGCGGATACACCGGCAGCTGCGGCAAGGGATGCGGCGCTGGTGTTCAGTTGTGTTGGCAATGACGCCGATGTCCGCGAGGTCACGCTGGGCCGGGATGGGGCTTTTTCCACCATGCCGCCCGGTGCGGTGTTCGTCGATCACACCACGGCCTCGGCCACGCTGGCGCAGGAGCTGCATGCCGCCGCGCGCTCGCGCGGACTGCATTTCCTCGATGCGCCGGTGTCCGGCGGGCAGTCCGGCGCGGAACAGGGCGTCCTCACCGTGATGGTGGGCGGTGACGCCGCGGCATTCGACCGCACCGAGCCGGTGATCCGCCATTATGCGAGGGCGGTGACGCTGATGGGCGATTCGGGCGCCGGACAGAAAACGAAAATGGTCAACCAGATCTGCGTTGCCGGCGTGGTACAGGGGCTGGCGGAAGGCCTGGCGTTCGCGCTGCATGCCGGGCTTGATGCCAAGCGCGTCGTCGACGTGATTTCCAAGGGTGCCGCCTCTTCCTGGCAGATGGAGAACCGCGGCAAGACCATGGTCGATGACCAGTTCAATTTCGGCTTCGCGGTCGACCTGATGCGCAAGGATTTGCGCATCGCCATGGACGAGGCGCGCGGCAACGGCGCCCAGCTGCCGGGCACTGCGCTGATCGACCAGTTTTATGCGCAGGTGCAGCAGCGTGGCGGTGGTAAGCTCGATACCTCCAGCCTGATCAGGCTGCTGGTGAAACACTGAGCGACTGAAAGGTGCCCCTTGAGCGTAAACGCGAACAATCCGGCCGCCGTGCGTGATCCGGTGCCCGCTCTGCCCGCAGCAACCGTGACCATTGTCAGGAACACGGCCGCAGGCAGCGGCATCGAGGTGCTGATGATGCGGCGCAATCTCAAGTCCGGCTTCGTGCCCGGCATGTATGTATTTCCCGGCGGCGGACTCGACGATGCCGACCATGATTTCTGCGGCAACGGATTGTGCGACTGCCTCGGCGACACGGCGGCGAGCGCCCAGCTGGGCCTCGGCTCCGGCGGGCTGGCCTACTGGGCGGCGGCGATCCGCGAGGCCTTCGAGGAAGCCGGGCTGCTGCTTGCGCGCGATCGCGCCGGAAAACCGCTGTCGCTGGCAGACCGCGATGCAGCCGAGCGCTTCGACGCCTACCGCCGGCGCCTCAATGCCGGAGCGCTTGGTTTCAACGACCTGATGCGCCAGGAAAATCTGCAGCTGGCTGCCGACCAGCTGACCTATTTCGCGCACTGGATTACACCGGTCACCGCGCCGCGCCGCTATGACACCCGTTTTTTCATGGCGGAGGCGCCTGAAGGCCAGGAACCGATGCATGACGACGGCGAAACCATCGAGGCGACGTGGATCAGGCCGGGAGAGGCACTGACCCTGCACCGGCGCGGTGAGTTCGAGATGCGCACACCGACGGTCCGGACGCTGGAAACCTTTGCGGACTGCGCTGATGTCGGCACCCTGCGGCGCAGCCTGGTGTCAATCCAGGGCAATGTCCGCCCCTTGCTGCCGAGGATCGGCAGGGACGGCCGCCGCTATCTGCCGGGAGAGCCCGGCTACGAGGAAGCCGGCACGAAAGAGGGCGCCGGGCAGTGGCAGAACTGATCCCGATCATTCCCGGAGAAGCGGTGGCTGTTGCCTCCTCGGTGCTGCGGCTGACCGCGCCCAATCCCGGCGTGATGACGGGGCCGGGCACCAATGCCTATATCGTCGGCCATGAGCAACTCGCGCTGATCGACCCGGGTCCGGAGATCGATGCGCACCGCGACGCGCTGCTCGCCGCCGTCGGCGACCGGCTGCGCTGGATCCTGTGCACGCACACCCACCGCGACCATTCGCCGCTGGCCCGGGCGCTGGGCCGGGCCACCGGCGCGCAGGTGCTCGGCTTCGGCCATGTGCCTGATGACGGACGTCAGGACGAAACCTTTAAACCCGACCGCGCATTGGTCGATGGCGATGTGGTCGATTGCGGCGAATTCCGCCTGCGTGCGGTGCACACTCCCGGCCATGCTTCCAACCACCTGTGCTACCTGCTCGAAGACCGAGGCGTGCTGTTCACCGGCGACCATGTCATGCAGGGCTCGACGGTGGTGATTTCGCCGCCAGACGGCGACATGCAGGCCTATCTCGATTCGCTGCGCCGCCTGCTCGACCTGCCGGTCGGCGCGCTGGCGCCGGGGCACGGCCATGTCATCGAAACACCGCAGGAAGAAGTGTCCCGCCTGATTGCGCACCGCATGAAACGCGAGGACAAGGTGCGGGCCGCGCTGCTCCGCGCCGGCCCGGCCACGCTGGAGTCGCTGGTGGCGCTGGCCTATGACGATGTACCGGTGCGCATCCACAATGTCGCGATGCGCTCGCTGCATGCATCGCTGATCCGGCTCGAGCGCAACGGCCAGGCCGCAGTCGAACAGGGCCTGTGGCGCGCGCGGTGATGTCATGGAAACCGCTGAAACCCCGCTCGGCAGGCTGCTGCGCACGCTGAAGCGCCGCAGCGGCACTGCGGCGGTGATCGTCGCCTTCGGGCTGACGCTGGTCGGCGCGCTGTGGGGGCTGATCCTGGTCGAGGGGCGCGAGGAGCGCAGTGACGTCATTGCCAGTGCGGTCAAGCAGAACTCCAACCTGGCTGTCGCCTACGAGGAGCATGTCGCGCGCACCCTGAAGGGGCTCGACGGCGTGCTCCTGTTCATCCGCCATGAGTACCGGCGCGCCGGCACCGCAATCGATATCGCGCGTTACGCCGACGAAGGCATCATCGACGAGCGGCTGTTCAGCATCCTCAGCATCACCGACGAACACGGCAACATCGTCAAGAGCAGCCAGACCGCGGCGCAGGCCAGCTATGCCGACCGCGAGTTTTTCAAGGTGCACCGGCTGCGCCGCGACCGCGATGACCTGCACATCAGCGTGCCGGTATTGGGGCGGATATCGGGCACCTGGCAGGTGCCGATCAGTCGCGCGCTGTTCCGCAAGGACGGTTCCTTCGCCGGCGTTGTCGTGCTTTCGGTCGACCCGGGGTATTTCACCCGGTTTTACCAGAAGGCCGACATCGGCGCGCAGGGCGTGGTGACGCTGGTCGGACTTGACGGCATCGCGCGCGCGCGGCGTGTCGGCAGCGCGCTCAGTTTCGGCGACGACATGTCCGCCACCACGTTGCTGAGGGCGCAGGCGCACTCGGCAGTCGGGGACTTCCTGAGCCTCGGCGGCATCGACGACATTCCGCGCTACATCAGCTACCGCACCCTCGGCGGCTATCCGCTGATCGTGGCGGTGGGAACGTCGCGCGAAGAGGTGCTCGCCGAATACAAGCGCGGCCGCAACCGCGATTTCTTCCTTGCGACCATGCTGACCTGCGTGATTTTCGTGTTCACCGCGATGCTGGTGGTGGCGATCCACCGCCAGGAGCGCGCGGCGATCGACCTGGCCACCAGCGAGGCACGGTTCCGCGCGACGTTCGAGCAGGCCGCCATCGGCATTGCGCACATCTCGCTCGACCGCTGTTACATCGCGGTCAACCGCAAGTTTTGCGACATGCTTGGTTATACGCCGGAGGAACTGATCGGCACACCGGCCACCAGCGTGACGCATCCCGAGGACCGCGACGACGATGGCCGCTTCCGTGAAGATCTCCTCGGCGGGCGGGCCGAGAGCCTGTCTGCAGAAAAGCGCTACGTGCGCAAGGACGGCGGGGTGATCTGGACCAACCGCACGGTGTCGCTGGTGCGCAACCTTGCCGGGGAGCCGCTGTATTTCCTGCGGGTGATCGAGGACATCACCAAGCGCAAGCGGCTCGAGGCCGAACTGCTGGCGCTGGCGACCACGGACGCGCTGACCGGTTTGCCCAACCGGCGCAGCTTCATGAGCCGGCTGGAGGAGGAGTATGCGCGCCTGCACCGGTTCAACAGCCATCCGGTGGCGGTGCTGATGCTCGACCTCGACTATTTCAAGAGCATCAACGATACCCGGGGTCATGCCGCGGGCGACCAGGTGTTGCGCGAGGTGGCGGTGCTGATCCGCGATGCGACCCGCCGCGTCGACCTGTGCAGCCGGATCGGCGGGGAGGAATTCGCGATCCTGCTCTCCGGCGCTTCAACCGATGCCGCGCGAGAATTTGCCGAGCGCCTGCGCGCGAGGATTGCGGCGGCGGCCATCGTGCATGAAGGCCATGCCATCTCGGTGACCGCCAGCATCGGCATTTCGGCCATGCTGGCCTCCGACGATTCCGCCGATGCCTCGCTGCTGCGCGCCGACGGCGCGCTTTACCACGCCAAGGATTTCGGCCGCAACCAGGTCAAGGTCGTAGAAGTCGGCGGTGGCAAGCCCGCAACGGCGGGCGGCAATGCAGCCTAGCGCGGCGCGTTGGCGGCTTTGACCGGTGTGCCCGCTGCGAAGGCCGCCGCGTTGGCAAAGGCTTCGCCGAAGTAGGCCTCGTAAGTCCCTTTTTCCAGCCACGCGCTGTGGTTGGTGCACAGCGCATTGTCGAGCCTGAGCAGCGGGTGGTCGCCGTGCTGCACCGGCTCGTTCTCGTAGACATCGGTTGCAGCCATGCCGGGGCGGCCGTCCTTGAGCGCGGCCACCAGCGCGCCGGGTTCGATCAGCTCGGCCCGGGCGGTGTTGATCAGCAGTGCCGAAGGTTTCATCCTTGCGAGGTGGGATGCTGTCACCAGGCCGCGCGTGTCCTTCGACAGCCGCGCCATCACCACCAGCACGTCGGCTTGTGCGAACAGGTCATCCTGGCTCGCGGCGGTTTCGTAACCGGCAGCCTTTGCGGCATTCAGCGAATTCTCGCGGCCCCACACCAGCACCCGCATGCCGAAACTGGCGCCGGTCCGGGCGATCAGTCCGCCGATGGTGCCGAGGCCGAGGATCGCCAGCGTCCTGCCGCGAAGGCCGGTGTTGAAACGGGAACGCCAGATGCCCTTGCGCATGCCGTCGCATTCTCGCGCGACATCGCGCCAGCTCGCCATGATCAGCGCCCAGGTGTGTTCCGCCACCGTGTAGGGCGAGGGGTGGCCACCCGACAGGATCGTGATGCCGCGGTCGTTGCAGGCCTCGACGTCGATGTGGTGGAAACTGCGGCCGGTCTGGCTGAACAGCTTCAGCTTGGGCAGTTGCTCAATGATGCCGCGCGTGAAGCGTGTGCGCTCGCGGATCGGCACGATGATGTCGGCGTCGCGCAGGTTTGCGACCAGCTTGTCCTCGGGTGGCGCGACATCGGTGAAGATGCGCACCTCGTGGCCTTCAAGCGTCTTCAGGCAGTCCAGTGTGCGGACCAGATTGTGGTAGTCGTCGGGGATGGCGATGATCATGGGCGGCGAGTGTAGCGCGGGCGCCCTGCGCAGGCAAAGCCCGTTCCCCGGGGCGCGGATATGTCACAATCCCGGCTCTTTGCAAACCCGCTGGCATCGATGAAAGGAAACACGGTATGGAACTCGGATTGAAAGGCAAGGTTGCGGCCGTCACCGGCGGCACCGAAGGCATCGGCGAGGCCGTCGTGCGGCGTCTGGTCGCGGAAGGCGCCAGGGTCGCGTTCTGCGCGCGCCGCAAGGAGCTGATCGACGCGTTTGCCGCCGAACTGAAAAAGCAGGGCGGCGATGTGCTCGGAATCGTGGCCGATGCTTCCAAGGCGGGCGACATGGAGCGCTTCATCGAGGACACCGCAAAACATTTCGGCCGCCTTGACATCGTCGTCAACAATGCCGGCGGCTCGGGCCAGATTGCGTTCGACAAGGTGGAAGACAGCTTCTGGGACCTCGACATGGAAATCAAGGTCATGGCGCAGGTGCGCACCGCACGCGCGGCCATCCCGCACATGAAAAAGGTCGGCGGCGGCCGCATCATCAGCCTGAACATGGTCGGCGCCAAGCAGCCGGGCGCGGCGATGTTCCCGACCACTGTCAGCCGCGCCGCGGGCCTGGCATTGTCCAAGGGCCTGTCCAAGGAACTGGCGGCCGACAACATCCTGGTCAATGTCGTTGCCGTGGGCAAGATCAAGTCCAAGCAGCAGGAGCGCGGCGCCGCGCGCAACAACAAGACGGTCGAGCAGCATTACGCCGATACCGGAAAGACAGTGCCGATGAAGCGCATGGGTGAGGCGGCTGAAGTCGCCAACGTCATCGCCTTCCTCGCTTCCGATGCCGCGAGCTATGTCACCGGCTGCTGCATCAACGTCGATGGCGGCCTGTCCGGCGTCCTCTGATCACCGCATGCCGCGGCGGGACGGCGCCCGCCGCGTTCTGAAGGCCCGGTGTTGAACGGTCTGCACAAGGCGCGCGACGAAGTCGCCGCCTGGCTCTATTTCATCGTCGTCGTGCTGGTGGTGGCTGCGGTGTGGCTGCCGGGCTATCCGGCATGGATCACCGGCGTCATTGCCTGGTCGGCCTGTCTGCTGCTGCTGCCGAAACTGCCGCGCCAGCAGCTGGTGATGGTGGTCGCGCTCGCGGGAATCGGTGCCATCGGCATCGGCTGGAGCATGAGCCGCGGTGCGTCCGGCCTGATCGAAATGGCGCTGACCCAGAACGTGCCGCTTGCCGGCATGCTGATCGCGGTGTCCTTCCTGCAGCTGATCGCCGTCGGCCGCGAGCAGAAGAACGAAGCGCTGCAGCAGGGCCGCGGCGCACTGCTCAAGACCATGATCGGCGTGCATCTCTTCGGCGCGGTGATCAATTTTTCCGCGGTGGCGATCTTTGCCGATCGCCTCAGCGCGAAAACGAAGCTGACGATGGAACAGGCAATGGGGCTGTCGCAGGCCTTCATCGTCGGCGCCACCTGGTCGCCGTTCTACGGCGCGATGGCGGCGGCGCTGACCGCGGCCCCCGGCGCGAACCTGACCCAGCTGATCGTCTGGGGACTGCCTGTAGCCGCAGCCGGCATGGCCGTCACCTGGCTGACGCTGACCTCGCAGAAGCACGGCGGCGCGCGCGAATTCACAGGCTACCCGCTGCACCTCGAGGCGCTGTGGGTGCCGGCGGTGCTGGCGGTCAGCGTGCTCGCCATCCACGAATGGCAGCCGCAGTGGTCGGTGCTGGCCGTCATCGCGGCGATGGCCTGGCTGGTCACCGCGCTGACGCTGCTGGTGCGCAGCGGCCGCCGCACCGGCGGCATCCTGCTGCGCCACGGCCGCGCGCGGCTGCCGGCGATGAATGGCGAATTGACCCTGTTCCTCGCCGCCGGCATTTTGTCGGCAGGCATGAATGGCGCCATCGACGTGCTCGACCTCGGTCTGCCTTTTTCAGCCTTCGGCGCTTTCGAGGCGAGCCTGGTGCTGATCGTGATGAACGTCGCCGCCTGGCTGGGCTTCCACCCGATCATCCTGGTCTCTGTGCTGGGGCCGTGGATCCTGCCGTTGCAGCCCGACCAGAACCTGCTGGCGATGGTGTTCCTGATGAGCTGGGGCGTAGGCCTCACCGCCTGCCCGATGTCGAACACCATGCTGGCGATGGCGGGGCGTTACGGGCTGCCGTTCGGGGAATTGCTGGGGAAAAACCGGGTGTTCAGTGCGAAGGTGACGGCGGTTTGTATTGCCGTGATTTACATCTATGTGGCGGTGACCGCGGGCGGATGACGCCGCGGTCCGATTGTAGATTTCCGGCCTGAAGCAATCCTTGCAGGGTGGGCAAAGCGCATTGGCGGCTACCGGGTAGCGTTGCTGTGGCTGGTCACGCGATTGCGCATCTTCGAGGCGGCGAGGGCGGCAGCCAGAAGGATGATGAACCAGAAGGCGGCTGTCCCGAGAAACCAGACGAGCAGGCCAGCGGGGCTGGTTGGGCGGCCCGCGAAGGCGCCGTCCAGAGTGAGCCACCAGAGAAACTCTCCTGGGGAAGCAAAGGCTTAAGCTGCGACGCGCAAGGTGCGCGGAAGAGAACCTGCACCACCGGTGCTGAGGGCAGCCACAGATGCCCCGGCGATCAGGAGAGCAAGCAGCGTTACAAGTAGTAGCTTGGGGTGCAAGGGGGGGGCTCGTGCTACCTAACGTTCAAGCTCAGGGATGCTGCACGGCTTTATCGCGCAGCGTCTCTTGGAGCGCAGTGTTAGGAATCGTGTCATGTGAATGACTTCACGAGAGCGATAACTGAAACAAGCAATGCCAACACCGCAATGATATTGGCGTAACGCGCCATATTAGACGCGCGCGCAGCATTTAGCCTTCGCTCAAGTTCAGCTTCGGACGCAACACCGCGAACCTGTGCATAGATCCCAGAAGTTGATTCCGATGGATCGTCAATGTAAGGGGCTACGCCAAGTCTTTCGCACTCGCGAAGCAGACGCTCCTTATTTGAGGGAGCCTGACATTCGCCAAGAAACGACGAAAAATCACCTTCTTTCGGATCTTTCTTCATGCGATTATCTACGGTAGTACATATCGGCTGGGGCTGGGCCGCTATCTCTGGTGCAGGAGGACGGCAAAATCATTCCGATTACGCCCATTACAAATAGACCGGCGATAACCAACCCCACCAGATACGTGAAGCCGACAACATTGTCTTTTGTTTCCTTTAGATTCTTGCCGATCAGCGAAGCAATCAATGGCGATAGGAACCATGTGACTATGCCAACGCCAAACACCCATTTCGCAAGGTTCTCGTCGTCTTCGGCAATTAATTTCGAGATGCCAAAGATCGCAAAGAGCGTGCCGAAATAGAGAGCTGGGGCAAGGCACCCGTTGTCAGATTCGGGCTTCTTTTCAGGCGATGGTTGAGTGTCCATATTGATCTCAAACGTCTGAGGTCACCGGCGCTGCGCGGCTTCATCGCGCAGCGTCCGGTGGACCGATGGGTTGGGGGTGGGTTCACTTGGCGCAAGCAGGCGGTGGTGTTTGCGACAGGGCTTGAATTGCCGCATACGCTGAGGCAACCGCAGACACAGAAGCGACGGCGCTCAGGATGAGTGCGGCGACCGTGAGGCGGAACTGCCAAAGTTGGCGGCGTTGATCTTCGATGTAGTCGCCACGCGTTCGCCAAGGGTCCTCAAGGGGCGGATTGAGCAACTCGACAAGAATGGGTTTTTGTTGTTCCGACATGGCGTCCTTCCCGCGCAATTTCACTTCCCCGAAGGGTTCAACAAACTGGCGCAGTTCCCGGCAATTGCCATCACGCAACAGTTGTTTCCTCGGGCGCTGCCTTCAATAACTGTTCCATTCTGCGTTGCTATAAGGGTACGGGTGCATTCACCTGAAATGGTTGAAGGACCAGTGGTTTGGGCATTAATGTAGGCTGTGTTTCCGATGACATCCACGGTGCCGGTTGTTCGACCCGGCATGGTGTAGCTTTGAGAGCTACCCCATTCGTACATGGTATTGCCGTCGCTCAGCTTGGCTTGCCGGTGAGGAAGACCCCAATTCCGAAATACCTGCTCGATATTCGCTCCCTTCCAAGATTGAAGGATGCGCCCCTCGCCGCTGTCAAGTGAGGCGCACCCAGTCAGCGTGACTAGGAACGCTACAAGGAAGATGGTGAGTGATCTCATTGAAACCCCCAACTTTAATTTAGGGCGACAGTTTTGCCCGATAACCTGCCGACCTGTCTCCCTAATTTCCCGCAAAATTTGCAGGATCAATCGTTTGAAAACATCAGCATCAGGCCGATCCCGTAAGGCTGCATACAGTATTAAATGTGCGACAAAACCGGCAATTCAAGCGATTGCTTGTATGTGCTGATGTCGCATTGGCGGCGCGCTGAGTGTATTCGACGAAACCTTAGCATGTACCGGCGTAGTGCATGCTCAGGCGGTCTTGTCCGCGGCCGTTGCTGGATCCACGGGGATGCCCCCGCCAGATAAATTATAAGTATTTGTTTTTATTGATACATTTATCAAATCCGGCTGAGTATCTCCGCCCCCTTCGCCAGCGTCGCCTCCGACTTGGCAAAGCAGAAGCGCAGCACGCGATGCGCCGGCGGCTGGCGGTAGAACACCGACACCGGAATCGAGGCGATGCCTTTCTCTTTGGTCAGCCGTACCGCGAGTTCGGTGTCCTTCTCGTCGCTGATCGCGTCGTAAGCCAGGTTCTGGAAGAAGGTGCCGCGCGAGGGCAGGGGTTTGAAGCGCGAGCCTTTTAATCCTTCCAGAAAAAAATCCCGTTTCTTCTGGTAGAAGGCCGACAGTTCGAGATAGGCGTCCTTGTTCTTCATGTAATCGGCAAAGGCGTACTGCAGCGGGCCGTTGGCGACGAAGGCGTTGAACTGGTGGACCTTGCGGAATTCGGCCATCAGCTCCCTGGGCGCGGCGACGTAGCCGGTTTTCCAGCCGGTGACGTGGTAGGTCTTGCCGAAGGAGGATACGACGAAGCTGCGCCCGGCCAGCCCCGGGAATCGGGCGACGCTCTGGTGCTGGTGGCCGTCGAAGACGATGTGCTCATAGACCTCGTCGCTGATGACGACGATGTTTGTGTTGCGCAGCATGCCTTCGAGCAGGCGCAGGTCTTCCGCCGAGAACACGGTCGCGGTCGGGTTGTTGGGGGTGTTGATGATCAGCAGCTTCGTCTTTGGCGTGATCGCCGCCTGCACCGCGGCCCAGTCGATGCTGTAATCGGGGTAGCGCAGCTGCACGTAGACCGGCACGCCGCCGTGGACTTCGACCGCCGGCGCGTAGCTGTCGTAGGCCGGCTCGAACAGGATGACTTCGTCGCCGGGGCGGATCAGCGCGGCGCAGGCGGTGTAGATGGCGTAGGTGGCGCCGGGGACGACGGTGACTTCGTGCTCGACGTCGTAACTCGCGCCATACAAGGTGGAAATTTTGTCGGCGATGGCTTCGCGCAGCGCGGGGATGCCGGCCATCGGCGGGTACTGGTTGCGGCCTTCGTTGATGTGCTTGGACAGCAGCGCCTTCAGTTCCGGCGCGCAGTCAAAGTCGGGAAAGCCCTGCGACAGGTTGATCGCATTGTGTTCGGCGGCGAGCCGCGACATCACGGTGAAAATGGTGGTGCCGACGCGCGGCAGCTTGGATTCGAGTCGTCCGGTGTAGGTGGGCATCGCGCAGGAAAGTCGGGAAAAGCCGGAAAGGAAAAGTCGGGATCAGCAGGCGTTGATTCTAGCGCAGTCGCTTTTAGCGATCGTCGTGCCTTCGCCGGCCAGCGCGATGAAATCGTCGCTATAGTTCTGCAGCCGCCGCGCGAGGTGGCCCCGCTGCGCGTGGGTCAGCAGGCGGTCGGCAGCGGCATAGAAAGCGGCGCGCTGTTTCCAGGATTCGTCGAAGGCGCGCGCCAGCACGGGCGGGCGGCCGCGCTCCCAGTGCACCAGCCAGTCGCGCACCCGCGCAGTGAACTGCACGCGGTCGCCTTGGCGCGATTCAAGCAGCGCGAGGAATTCCTTCTGCCGGCGCAGCCGGTCCTCGTGGCGCAGGCGGTCGATCAGGGGCAGCGCGCGCATGGGGGCGGCAAGTTGCTGTTGCTGCGCCTCGGTCAGCGGGCCGACCCAGTCGCGCAGCTGGGCCAGTGTGCGCTTGTCCTGCGCGGCGCGGCGCTGTTCTTCTGATTCGTTGCTGCGGTGTTCGCGCAGGAACTTGCGGTTGGCCTTGTCGAGTTCGCGTTTCAGGTGCTCCACCTGCGCTGGCGTCAGGCCGGCGAGCAGTTCCGCGGCGTCGGGCGCGGCGCGGGCGGCGACCGCGGCATACCGCGACTTGATGCCGTCGATCAGCCACAGCAGGTCGGCCTCGCCAAGGCCGCGTTCGGCGCGGACGCGCGCTTCGCTGAAGAAGCGCGCGTATTCCGGCAGCTGCTCGCGGCGGTGCCAGGCATGGAGGCGGGTGAAGCGTTCGTTGAAGGTCTCGCGCTGCGCGGGGTCGAGGTCGAAGTAGTCCTGCGCGGTCCAACCGGCGAGGGTGTCGAGCTGGCCGTAGCCGATGCGCACCATGCTGCAGCCCGCAGTGGCCAGCAGCACAAGCGCTGCGCAGAGCGCGAACCAGGCGCGCGGGATGCGGGCGGCCGCGTTCACAGCGCGGCGAAGTATTCGGCCATGCGCCGGCGCATCGCCGCATCCGGCAGGCGGCCGGTACAGGCGCGCATGTTGTCCTCGATGTGCGCGACGCGGCCGGTGCCGGGGATGGCGCAGGTCACCGCCGGGTGGCTGATGATCCATTTCAGGAAGAACTGCGCCCAGCTCGTGCAGTCGATGTCCGCGCACCACTGCGGCAGCGGCTTGCCGCGCACGCGGCCGAACAGGCCGGCCTGCGAAAACGGCCGGTTGATCAGCGTGGCGGTGCCGGAGTCGGCGCAGGCCGGCAGCAGGCGGGCTTCGGCCTCGGGTTCGTCGAGCGAATAGTTGAACTGCACGAAATCGAAATCGCCGCCGCGCACCAGGCGCTCGAGTTCGGCATGCGAGCTTGCGGTGTAGTGGGTGATGCCGAGGTAGCGGATGCGCCCGGCTTTTTTCCATTCGCGCAGCACCGGCAGGTGGGTTTTCAGGTCGAGCAGGTTGTGCACCTGCATAAGATCGATGGTCTTCGTCTGCATCAGGCGGAACGAGTCTTCCATCTGGCGGATGCCTGCCTCGCGCCCGGAGGTCCAGACCTTGGTGGCGTAGAACAGCGATTTGCGCGCGTTCAGCGCCGTGGCCAGCGTGCCGGTCACGGCTTCGGCATGGCCGTACATCGGCGAGGAATCGACGACCGCCCCGCCGAGTTCGGCGAAGCGCTTGAGCACCGCCTGCAGTTCGGTGCCGGCAAGGCGCGAGGGCGCGATGTCGAACACCTGGTAGGTCCCAAGGCCGATGGCGGGCAGGCGTTCGCCGCTGCGCGGGATCGGGCGGGTGATCAGTCCCGCAGGTGCTGCCTGGGTGTCAGGCATTGCTGCAAGCAGGGCGGCTGCGGCCGCGGTCTGCAATACGCTGCGCCGGGTGGCGGAATGTCGGGTCATGGTGTGGTGCACTCATGGCTTGGGGTTTTCGGGTTTGCGCTGCAGCGTGTAGCCGAGCGCCTGCATGCATCGCTGTATCAGATCCTGCTCGAGGGCAAAACGTTCCATGTCGGGCGACATGGCCGGCCTGACCGCGACGACGCGACCCTGCGCATCGGTCACCATCTGCTGCATCGGTCGCTGCGGCGGGCGCAGACGCAGGGCGGCGCTGCGGGCTTCGGCGGTGCAGCGCGTCTGGTCGCGGATGAGGTCGTCTTCCGCGGTGCCGTCCTTGTGCCATTCCAGCGGCGCGCAGGCGGCCAGCAGCACGGGCAGCAGGGCGGCGCAGGCGCGGAAATGCGATGAGCGTATCCGGTCAGGGTTGAGCATGCGCGCCTAGCGTAGCAGAATGGCGGCGTTCCATTCATCCGCAACGCTCCCGGAGACATGCCTTGTCCCAACCCCTGATCCGCGACGGCCTCGTCGTGTTTGCCAAGCGCGCCTGCGAGACCTGCGTGCTGATCGAGTCCGAAATGCGCCGCGCCGCGCGGGAACGCGGTGATTTCCGCGTGGTGTCGCAGGACGATCCGCAGTTTCCTTCGGGCGTGGCGGACGTGTTCGACGACCGCGAACTTGATCTGTCATGGACGAATCACATCGAATCGATGCCGACCCTGATTCATTACCGGGACGGCCGCGAGGTAGAGCGCGTGGTCGGCTGGGACCGCGCCGGCTGGCAGCGGCTTACCGGCATAGCCGACCTCGGCGCGCACCTGCCGGTGCTGCGGCCGGGATGAGGTTCGCGCTCACTCGAGCCCGGGGTGGCCGAGCGGCTGGAAGCGAAACACAGCGGCGCGACGTGGCTGGCGGCGCGCAAGGTGGAGTACGGCGAGCACATGGACCCGGTCGAGGTCTGCTTCGAGCGCGGCTGGACCGACGGCCTGCCGGTGACCCCGCCGACCGACGAACGGGTGATCGCGATGCTGAAAGGCATTTCGCGCAAACCCGACGAGATCATCGGCAGCATTCCGCCCAACCTCGCGCCCTGCACCGTCGAGAAGGTCGCGATCAATGCGGTAATGGCCGGCTGCAGGCCGGAATACATGCCGGTGCTGCTGGCGGCGCTCGAGGCCGCGCTGGAACCGCTGTTCACGCTGCACGGCGTGCTGGCGACCACCTATTTCTCGTCGCCGGTGATCATCGTCAACGGCCCCGTCGCGCGGCGCATCGGCATGAACAGCGGCATCAACGCGCTGGGGCAGGGCAACCGCGCCAACGCCAGCATCGGCCGCGCGCTGAACCTGATCGTGCGCAATGTCGGCGGCGGCAGGCCCGGTGAAGTCGACCGTGCAACGCTGGGTGCGCCGAGCAAGTACACGCTGTGTTTCGCCGAGGATGAATCCGACCCGGCGTGGCAGCCGCTGGCGCAGGCGCGCGGCATCGCGCCGGGGAAATCCGCGGTGACCCTTTTCCAGGGGCACGGGCCCGAGGCCTTTGTTGACCAGAAGTCGCGCACGCCCGAAGCGCTGACGAAATCGTTTGCGATGTCGCTGGTGAAAATCGGCCACCCCAAGCTGGTGCAGTCGGCCCGCGCGATCGTGGTGCTGTCGCCGGAGCATTACGGCATTTACCGTGACGCCGGCTGGGACCGCGCGCGCATCGAACGCGCGCTGTATGAAGCGACCATCCGGCCCGGCGCGGAACTGGTGGCCGGCGCCGACGGTGTCGGTGAGGGCATACCCGCGAGCCGCGCCGGCGAGCAGGTGCCGAAGTTCCATGAAGACGCGCTGATGGTGGTGCGCGCCGGCGGTGCCGCCGGCCTGTTCTCGGCGATCCTGCCGGGATGGCTGGCGGGACGTGCGCGCGCGGAGCTGCAGCCGGTGACCAAGGAAGTCAGGGAGTGATAAAGGTAAAGATCTTTAACCGCCAAGGCGCCAAGAGCGCCAAGAAGTTCAAGAACAAGTAAATTCAGTAGTAACGAAACTCTCTGGGAACTATGCGACTAAGCGGTATTGCGTTTTAAATTATTGAAATGGTTTTTCTTGGCGCTCTTGGCGTCTTGGCGGTAAAAAGGTTTTGAAGTTTTTGCGCCTTGGCGGTAAAACGTTTTTAAAAGGAGTCCTTCATGAACTGGATGCGTGATCCGACCGCGGAAACCGAAGCCGTGATGCGAGCGCGGCGCCCGCCGCCGAAGTCGCTGGACGGACTGACCGTCGGCCTGTTCGACATCGGCAAGACGCGCAGCGACGAGTTCCTGAACCAGGTCGAGAAGCGCATGGCCGAGCGCGGCATCCGCACCCGGCGTTTCGGCAAGCCGACCAATGCCAAGGTGGCGTCGAAGGAGATTGTCGACAAGGTGGTCAGTGAAGCCGATGTGGTGCTGATCGGCCTCTCGGACTGAGGCTCATGCACGTCGTGCAGTCTGCACGACCTGATGACCTTCGATCAGCGCGGCCTGCCCGGGGTGTCGATCGTGACCACGGAATTCCGCGATGCGGTGGCCGCGCAGAGCCGCGCGCTCGGCTTCGAGCCCGCCGTGGTGTATGTTCCGCATCCGGTGCAGAACCGCAGCGCTGCGGAGTTGATGGCGGTGGCGGATGCGGTGATGGATGAAGCGCTGGCCTGCCTCGGGCATCCGGGGTGATATTAAAAATATCAATAAAAACAATTAGTTAATAAAAACTGCGGCCGCTCTCCCGCTGCCCGCATCCCTGCAACCTGACTTCGGAACAAGCATGAAAATTCTGGTATTCGGCGCCGGCGCGATCGGCGGATTCCTGGGCGCGCGGCTGACGCATGCCGGCGAAGATGTGACGCTGGTGGCGCGCGGCGCGCAGTACGAGGCGCTGGCGAACCGCGGCGTGATCCTCGAGGGGCCGCGCAGCGGGCTGCCCGACCCGGTCCGGGTGCGGGTGTGCAAACCGGGCGAAGAGCAGGGGCCCTACGACGTCGTGTTCGTGACGCTGAAGTCGCAGCAGATCGCGCCGGTGGCGCAGCACCTGCGCGGTCTGGCGGCGAAGGACGGCGTGTTCGTGTTCCCGCAGAACGGCATTCCCTGGTGGTATTTCCAGGGCATCGATTCGAAGTTCAGGGGCGCCCAGCTGAAGTCGGTGGACCCCGACGGCGTGCTGGCGAAGACCTTCGAGCCGGAGATGATCATCGGCGGCACGTCGCTGAAGCCGACCGACCTCGTCGAACCCGGCCGCATCCGCCTCTCGGATGCCGAGACCGACGCGCTGGTGATTGGCGAAATCGACAACCGCATCACGCCGCGGGTGCAGGCGATCGCCGACATGGCGACGCGCGCCGGCTGGAACGGCCGCGTGTCGGACGATGTGCGCAAGATCAAGTGGAACAAGCTGCTGTCGAACGCGGTGTGGAACCCGCTGAGCGCGATCACCCAGTCGACGGCGCGCGAAGCCGCGGAATTCCCCGGCACCCGGCCGCTGGCGGTGGCGCTGATGCGCGAAGTGATTGCCGTGGCCGCCGCGGTGGGCACCCGGCTCGACGCCGATGCCGAGACCCTGGTCGATGGCGTCGCCAAACGCGTGTCGATCCCGACCTCGACGCTGCAGGATGTGCGCGCCGGCCGCCCGCTGGAGATGGATGCGATCGTCAACGCGGTGCTCGAGCTGGGGCAGATGACCGGCGTCGCGACGCCGTCGCTGTCGGTGGTGGCCTCCTGCGTCAACCTGCTCAACCAGCGCATCTGCGCCGATGGCGTGGCGGTGCGGCCGGTGAAACGGGGCTGAGCGGCGGGCCGGCCTGGCCGCAGCTAACTGCCGCGGCAGCGCGCAAATCAGCCCAGCGTGTCGATCAGCGCCGCCATGCGCCTGCGCATCGCGGCGTCCGGCAGCGCGCCGCGCCCCGCATCGAGGTTGTCGAGCATGTATTCGACCTTGTCGGTGCCGGGGATCACGGCGTTGACCGCCGGGTGGCCCAGCAGGTATTTCAGGAAGAACTGGCCCCAGGTCGCCGCGCCGAATTCCTTCGCCCAGTCCGGCAGTGCCTTGCCGCGCGTGGCGCGGAACAGCTGGCCGCGCCCGAACGGCAGGTTGCACAGCAGCGCGGTGCCGGTGTCGGCGGCGGCCGCGAGCAGCCGGTCCTCGACGCTGCGTTCCGCCATCGAGTAGTTGACCTGGATGAAGTCGATCTTCTCCTGCTGCATGATCTCGATCAGCCGCGCGTTGGCATCCTGCTGGCGCTGCGAATGGGTGACGCCGATATGGCGGAAATGGCCCTGCTGTTTCCATTCGCGCACGATGGCCAGTTGCGAGGCGACCATGCCGCGGTCAAGGAAGCCGACGTTGTGCAACTGCATCAGATCGAACTTCGGCGTGCGCAGCCGCTGCTGCGAGGCCTGCATCTGCGCGATAAAGGCGGCGTTGTCATTGCTGCGCACCTTGGTGGCCAGGAACACCCGGTCGCGCGCCTTTATGTCCGCCAGCAGGTCGCCGACTACGGATTCGGCGGAGCCGTAGGACGGTGCGGTGTCGATCAGGCGCGCGCCGCCTGCGAGGAAGGTGTCGATGACCTTGCCGCGCTCCGCGCGCGCCGCCGCGCCGTCACCGATGTCGAACACGATTGCGGTGCCGAGTCCGATCACCGGCAGCAGCTCGCCGCTTTTCGGGATCTTGCGGCTGAGCAGCGGTTTGGCTGCGACCTGCGCCTGGGCCAGTGCAGGCAGCGCGGCGGCCGCGGTCAGCGCAGCCCCCAGTTTCAGCATGCTGCGGCGTGATTGCAACCCGTTGTTTTTGTTCATGAAATGTTCTCCTGCGGTGTTGCGTTGGGGAGGGCGGACAGGGCCGTACGCCGTTCTTGCGCGCGGCCGAGCAGCAGGGCCAGCACGAACCAGCCTGCGGCCACCGGCACTGTGGCCAGCGAAATCGAAGACGGCTCCATGCCGAGCCCGCGCAGCGCGTGATAGAGCCAGCCGCTGGCGGCGTCGCCGCCGCGGAACACCACGTTGTCGATCACGTACTTGGCCTTGTACTTCTCTTCGCGTCCTGCGACGGTGAACAGCACTTCCCGAGCCGGATTGGAAATCGCGAAATTCGCGGCGCGCTGCAGCGCCTGGAAGGCGATCACCACCCACAGCAGCGGCGTCATCGCCAGCGCGAGAAAACCAATTGCGAACACCAGCGGCAGGAAGGCTGCGGCGGGGCCCGCGCCGAGGCGCTGGATGATTTTGCCGGTGGCGAAGAACTGCACCGCGATGGTGAGCAGGCTCACCGCGAGGTCGATGCGGGCGAAGATCGCGGTGCGCTTGTTGGGGTCGTCGGTCAGTGCCGAGACAATGCTTGCCTGTTGGAAATAGAGGAAGGTGCCCGCCAGCGACAGCAGCGCGACCCACAGCGCGATGCCGGCGAGATAGGGCGAGCGCGCCAGCATGGCCAGCCCGCCGAGCCAGCTGCCGCCGAGCGCGGCTTCGCGCGGTGCTGCCGCGGCGGCCGTGGCGCCGCCGTCCTCCTTCAGCGCAGCGGCGGCGGATTCCAGCCGCATCGCGCAGAGCACGGCGGTTTCGAGCAGCAGCGCGGCAGTCAGCAGCAGGTTCGCACGGCCGATGGATTCCGCAAAACCTGCCGCGATCAGCGGCCCGAGCAGCGCGCCGGCGGAGCCGCCGGCGGCGATGAAGCCGAACAGGCGCTTGCCCTGTTCAGACCGGTACAGGTCCGCCATGAACGACCAGAACACCGATACCGCGAACAGGTTGAACACGCTGATCCAGACGAAGAACACCTGTGCGGTCTGCAGCAGCGCGACCTTGAGGGTCAGCAGCAGCCAGAACAGCAGGATGTTGGCGGCAAAAAAATGGTAGACCAGCGGGATGAAGCGGCGGCGCGGAATGCGCGCCACCATCGCGCCGAACAGCGGCAGCACGGCGAGCATCACGAAAAAGGTCGCGGTGAACAGCCAGGGCAGGTTCTTGACGCCGCCGGCGATGCCCATCTCGTCGCGCACCGGGCGCAGCACGTAATAGGCGGCGAGCAGGAAGAAGAAATAGGCGAAAGACCACAGCAGCGCACGCGCTTCGCCGGGCTTCACCTCGACGATGCGGTTGAGGAAGGATGGCAGCACGGCGGGGCGGTCCGGGGCGGTCATGGCAACCATTATGGTCGAGCGTGAGCCGTGCGAACAGCCGCCGCCGCGGCAATATTCCTTCTGCCCTGGCCCCGGCGCCGCGGTGTTCAGGCTTGCGGGTGCCGCCGAGGGCTGAGTTACAATATGCGGACCAAAAACGCCTGCCCGCGAAGGCACTAGGCAGGCATCCACAACATCATCGAACCCGGGGAGGAGATGGTCATGCACAGCCACCGCTTTGCCTTGCGCATCCTTGTTGCCGGAGCGATTGCCGCCGGCACCGGCGCGTTCGCGCCCGACGCGGCCGCGCAGGCGTATCCGAGCAAACCGATCCGCATCGTGGTGCCCTTCGGCGCAGGCGGGCCTGCCGACATCTACGCGCGCTACCTCGGCCAGCAGATGCAGCAGCCGATGGGGCAGAGCTTCGTCGTCGAAAACAGGCCCGGCGCGGGTTCGATCATCGGCACCGATCTCGTCGCCAAGTCCGCCCCCGACGGCTACACCCTGCTGCTGATGTCGAACACGCACACCATCAACGAATCGCTGATCCCGAAAAAACCCTTCGCACTGATGAAGGATTTTGCGCCGGTGGCGCCGGTCAACTATTCCGACCTGGTGCTGGTGGTGCATCCTTCGGTGCCGGCACGCAACGTGGCGGAGCTGGTGAAGCTCGCGAAATCGAAGCCCGGCGGCATGAGCTACGCCTCCTCCGGCAACGGCACCCCGTATCACCTCGCCGGCGAGCTGTTCAAGTCGATGGCCAGGGTCGACATCCTCCACGTGCCGCACAAGGGCAGCGGCGAGGCACGCACCAGCGCGATGAGCGGGCAGGTCGACATGATGTTCGATGCGATCACCACGATGACGACGAACGTGCGCGCCGGACGGGTGCGCGCGCTCGGCACCACCGGCCTCAAGCGCTCGAAGGTGCTGCCCGAGGTGTCCACGGTGTCCGAGGCCGGGGTCAAGGGGTATGAATCGCCGATCTGGCTGGGCGTGATGGCGCCCGCCGGTACGCCGAAACCTGTCGTCGACAGGCTCAACGCCGAAATCACCAAGGTGACCGCCAGGCCGGAAACGACGGCTGCCTGGGACAAGCAGGGCGCGCTGGCGCTGAGCATGACGGTGGCCGAATTCGACCAGTACCTGCGCAAGGACATCGCCAAGTGGGAGCATGTGGTGAAGGTTTCCGGCGCGCGGCAGGACCGCTGAGCGCCCGTTTTTCCGCAACTGATGAACAGAAGGAGCAAGGCAGCATGCGTTTAGTGACATTCTCGGACGCCCAGGGCGTCCGCATCGGCGTGCACGATGCCGACACCGGCAGCATTGTCGACCTGGCGGCATCCACCCGCCTGCCGAAGGAGATGACGGCTTTCGTCGCGCTGGGCAAGAAGGGCCTAGCCCGCGCGCGCAAGGCTGTGAAGAGCGGTGAAGGCCGCATTTCCGCGGACAGCGTGAAGATCCTGGCGCCGTTTCCGCGGCCGGCGAAGAACATCCTGTGCGTGGGCAAAAACTATCACGACCACGCGCGCGAGTTCCACAACAGCGGCTTCGATGCCAGCGCGGGCAAGGACGCGATCCCCGAAGTGCCGATCATGTTCACCAAGTGGCCGAACTCGGTGATCGGCCCGGGTGATGCGATCCCCAGCGCCAACGACTACACCAACTCGGTCGACTACGAAGGCGAACTGACCGTGGTGATCGGCGAGGGCGGGCGCAACATTTCGCAGAAAAACGCCTACAAGCACGTCTACGGCTACACTATCATCAACGATGTCACCGCGCGCACGCTGCAGAACCGCCACAAGCAGTGGTTCCTCGGCAAGAGCCTCGACGGCTTCTGCCCGATGGGCCCCTGCATCGTCACCGCCGATGACATCAAGGACGTCACCCAGCTGAAGCTGGTGACCCGGGTCAACGGCGAGGTGCGCCAGGACGCCTTCGTCAGCCAGCTGATTTTCGACATCCCGCGCCTGATCGAGGACCTGTCGCGGGTGATGACGCTGGAGCCGGGCGACCTGATCGCCACCGGCACCTGCGCCGGTGTCGGCATCGGCTTCAATCCGCCCAAATACCTCAAGCCCGGCGACCGGGTCGCGGTCACCATCGAGCCGATCGGCACGCTCGAAAATCCGGTGGCCTGATGCGCTTCGTACGGTATGAGCGGGGCGGCGCGCTGCGCCTGGGCGTGCTTGACGGCAACGACGTGGTCGACCTGCTGGATGCCGCCCCCAACGGCACGCCGCCGCCATTGCTGGCGGCTTTTTCCGACATGACGCTGCTGGTCGCCACCGGTGACGCCGCGCTGGCCGCGGCACGCGCTGCGGTGAAGTCGGCAACCGCTGCGGCGCGCACGCCGCTCGCCAAAACCCGGCTGCGCGCGGCGGTCGCGCCGTCGCTGATCCTGTGCAGCGGCGAGAACTACTGGGACCACCGCGAGGAGAAGCCCGAGGTCACGCGCAAGGACCCTGAATTTTTCCTGAAGACCGGGCTCGGCGTGATCGGCCCCGGCGACGACATCGTGCGCGACGAGCGCGTCACAAAAAAACTCGATTACGAGACCGAACTGCTGATCGTGATCGGCAAGCCGGGCCGGCACATCCCGGCGGCGCGTGCCCATGAGCACATCTGGGGCTACACCGTGATGAACGACGTCACCGCGCGTGACCGCCAGGTCACGCTGCGCCCCGACGGCTCCTCGGTCTACAACCTCGGCCCCGGCAAGAATTTTGACACCTGCGCGCCGATCGGCCCTGCGCTGGTCAGCGCCGACGAGGTGCCCGACCCGCAGAACCTGCAGCTGCGCACCACGGTCAACGGCGAACTGCGCCAGAGCAACACCACCGGCAAGATGATCTGGACCTGCGCGCAGCTGGTGGAGTTCTTTTCGACTTTCGTCACGCTGCAGCCCGGCGTGGTGATTTCAACCGGCACCCCGGGCGGCACGGCTTGGGGCAGCGACGCGGAACTCGGCGGCAAGAAGCCGATGCGCAAGGACGTCGTCACCGCCTCCGGTTACCTGCAGCCTGGCGACGAGGTGGTGTGCGAGATCGAAGGGGTCGGCCGCCTGGTCAACCGGGTGGTCGCGGCCTGAGGCCATCCCCAAGGACAGCGATATCAGAAACAACGTCAGGCATAACATCAGCAGCAACATCAGCAACAACAACGAGGAGAAACCGATGAAACGCATCGTGATCGCAACAGTGGCCGCCCTGGCGGCATGTGCCGCGCAGGCGCAGGAGAACTACCCGAGCCGCACGGTCAACGTGATCGTGCCCTTCCCGCCGGGCGGTGTCGCCGACATCACCGGCCGGCCGACGGCGGCAGCGATGGAGAAGGTGCTGAAGCAGCCGGTGACGGTAACCAACCGGCCCGGCGCGGGCGGCGCGGTGGGCAATGCCGCGGTGGCCAACGCCAAGCCTGACGGCTATACGCTGCTGATGGCGCTGTCCAGCATCACGGTGATCCCGGAAGCCGACAAGCTGTTCAACCGCAAGCCGGCCTACACGCTCGACCAGCTGGCGCCGATCGCGCTGGTCTCGGCCGACCCCGTCATCCTGGTGGTGCATCCCTCGCTGCCGGTGAAAACGCTGAAAGAGGTCGTGGCGCTTGCGAAAAAGCAGCCGGGCGAACTGTCGTTTTCATCCTCCGGCGTCTACGGCGCGCTGCACATGCCGATGGAAATGTTCCTGCACGCCGCGAAGCTGAAAATGCGCCATGTGCCGACCACCGGCGGCGGCCCGGCACTGACCCAGCTGCTGGGCGGCCACGTCACCATGAGCGCGGGCGGACCCGCGGCGATCACCTCGCATGTCAAGGCCGGCAAGCTGCGTCCGATCGTGACCTGGGGCGCCGAGCGGCACCCGAACTACAAGGACGTGCCCACCTTCAAGGAGCAGGGCATGGACATCGTCTATTACATCTGGGCCGGCCTGTTCGCGCCGGCGGCGACGCCGCAACCGGTGGTCAAGGTGCTGCGTGACGCGGTACGCCAGGCTGTGGGCGACAGCGATTTCAAGAACCAGATGGCGAAAGTGAACTCGCCGATCCAGTACCTCGATGCCCCGGAGTTCGCCAAGTACCTCGACGCCGATGCCAAACGCCTGGCTGCGGTGGTCAAGGTCGTGGGCAAGGTCCAGTAAGCCGCGATGCCGAAACAGCCTGATTCCGCGCTGCGGGCCGGTGGCCTGCGCAGCGACCAGGTCTCCGGCCTGGTGCTGCTGGCGCTGGCGCTCTACATCGGCTGGCTGAACCGCGCGTTTCCGGTCGGCTCGCTGGCCGAGCCCGGCCCCGGCTACGTGCCGCTGCTGCTCGCCTGCGCGCTGGGCGCCATCGGCCTGCTGGTGGCGCTGCGCGGCTCGCGGTCCGAGGCGCTGGCGGCGATGCAATGGCCCGAGGCGATGCGCGGCGTGGTCATCCTCGCCGCCTGCACCGCGGCCACTCTGGTGCTGGAGCACATCGGTTACCGCCTGACGATCGCGGTGTTCCTCGTGTTCTTCCTCGGCATTGTCGAACGCAAGCCGCCGCTGGCGGTGGCGCTGGTCGCCGCCGGGTTCAGCCTTGCCTCGTTCTACATCGTCGGCATCCTGCTGAAGGTGCCGCTGCCGCGCGGTCCCTGGGGCTTCTGATGATCGAAACCTTCAACAGCCTGATGATGGGCTTCTCGGTGGCATTCCAGCCCGAAGTGCTGATGTACGCCTTTTTCGGCTGCATCATCGGCACGCTGGTCGGCATGATGCCGGGCCTTGGGCCGCTGGCGGGCATCAGCCTGCTGCTGCCGGCGACCTTCGGCCTGAATCCGATCATCGCCATCGTGCTGCTCGCCGGCGTGTATTACGGCGCGATGTACGGCGGATCGACGACCTCGATCCTGATGCGCATTCCCGGCGAGGCCGCCTCGGTGATGACCTGCATCGACGGCTACGCGATGACCCAGCAGGGCCGCGCCGGCCCCGCGCTGGCGATCGCCGCGATCGGATCCTTCCTCGCCGGCACCTTCGGCGTGATCGGCCTGATGCTGCTGGCGCCGACGCTGGCCTCGTTCGCGCTGCGCTTTGGCCCGCCCGAATACACCGCGCTGCTGCTGATGGGGCTGCTGGTGCTGGCCTACATGAGCGGCGGCTCGATGTTGAAGACCCTGGCGATGGCGGTGCTCGGGCTGCTGTTCGGCATGATCGGCATCGACGCGATGAGCGGCTACACCCGCTTCAGCTTCGACATCATCGAACTCGGTGACGGCATCGGCATCGTGCCGGTGGCGGTGGGCCTGTTCGGCATTTCCGAGATCCTGCTGACGGCGGGGCAGGCCGAGCCGCCGAAAGTACAGCAACCGAAACTGCGCCAGCTGGTGCCGACACTGGCCGACCTGCGGCAGTCCGCGGGGCCGATCGCGCGCGGCAGCCTGCTCGGCTTCATGATCGGCATCATCCCGGGTGCTGCGCACATCATTTCATCGTTCGTGTCGTACGGCATCGAACGCCGGCTGTCGAAGCACCCGGAGCGTTTCGGCCAGGGCGCGATCGAGGGGGTCGCGGGGCCGGAATCGGCGAACAACGCGGCGGCGACCGGCGCTTTTGTGCCGATGCTGGCCCTCGGCATACCGACCAGCCCGGTGACCGCGGTGATGATCGCCGCGATCATGGTGCACGGCATCCTGCCGGGCCCGATGCTGATCCAGCAGCAGCCCGACCTGTTCTGGGGATTTGTCGCCAGCATGTATGTCGGCAACGTCGTGCTGCTGGTGCTCAACCTGCCGATGGTCGGCCTGTTCGTGAACCTGCTGCGCATACCGTATGCGTACCTGTATCCGTGCATCCTCGCCTTCTGCATCCTCGGCTGCTACTCGGTCAGCAACAGTACGATGGATGTGTGGATCATGCTGATCATGGGCGGCGTGGGGTATGTGCTGCGCAAGTTCGGTTTCGACCTCGCGCCAGTGGCGCTGGGGCTGGTGCTGGGTCCGATGCTGGAACTCTCGCTGCGCCAGTCGCTGGCGCTGAGCGGCGGCAGCTATGGCATCTTCCTCGAGCGGCCGATTGCGGTGACCATGCTGCTGCTGGGCGCGTTGCTGCTGGCCCTGGCGCTGAAACCGTTGCTGTTCAAGAGCAGGGACTGGCGCTCGAGCGTCGGCCTTGATGATGCGGCAGGTTGATTATAAGTAATTGATTTAAAAGGTATATTTTGTTTTTCAGCAGACGGGCGGCGCTGGCCGCGGGACTGGGGCTGTTGAGTGTGGCGCTCGGTGCGCCGGCGCAGGAACTGAGCGGCGGACCCTTCGTGCCGACCCCGCAGCGCGTGGTCGATGAAATGCTCGACCTCGCGCGCGTGAACCGCAACGACTTCGTGATCGACCTCGGTTCCGGCGACGGCCGCATCGTGATCACCGCCGCGCAGAAACACGGTGCGCGCGGCAAGGGTTATGACATCGACCACGAGCTGGTCGAGCGCAGCAACGCCAGCGCGCGCCGGCTCAAGCTCGAGCGGCAGGTGAGTTTCCATCAGGCCGATGTGCTGAAGGCCGACCTCAGCGAAGCCACCGTGGTCACGCTGTACCTGCTGCCAGGCATGATGCATCAGTTGCGTGGCAAGCTGCTGCGCGAACTGCGCCCCGGCACCCGCATCGTGTCCCATGACTTCGATTTCGGCGACTGGAAGCCCGAACGCACGGTGAAACTCGACCTCGACCAGAAATACGACCTCACCGGCAGCTGGTCATCGACCGTGTACCTGTGGGTCGTGCCGCCGAAGGCGGGGCGTTGAGCGCGCCGGCGCAGACAGCGGCGCCGCAGGGGAAGGCGCCGACCTTCACCTTCATGATGGTGACCCTGCTCGCGGGGCAGAGCATCGGTACCATGGGCACGACCATGATCCCGTCGGTGGCGCCCAAGGTCGCGCAGACCTACGGCATTCCGTCCGCGCTGGTCGGCTACCAGATCAGCATGCTCGCCTGCGCGATGATTGTCGCGCTCGCCTTCGGCAGCAAGTTCAACCGCCGCTGGGGCTCCACCCGCATGCAGCAGATCGGCCTCACGCTGGTGGCGACCGGCGGGCTGATCGCGATCCTGCCGCATGTCGCGTTTTTTTTCCTCGCCTCGATCGCGCTCGGCCTCGGCTACGGCTCGCTGACGCCCTCGGCCTCCAACCTGCTGCTACGCTTCACACCCGCGGCGCGGCGCAACCTGATTTTTTCGCTGAAGCAGACCGGCGTGCCGCTGGGCGGCATCGGCGCCGCGCTGATCACCCCGGCGGTGGCGGTGCATTTCGGCTGGCAGTGGGCAATCATCGGCAACTCGATCGCGCTGTATGCGCTGGTGTTCGTGCTCGGCCGCGCGCGCCCGCACTGGGATGACGACCGCGACCCCGCCGCGCCGATCGGCGGCAACCCCTTCAGCGGCGTGGTCGACATCTGGCGCCATCCCTCGCTGCGCCTGCTCTCGCTGTCCGGCGGCTGCTTCGTGATCGTGCAGTTCGGCATCACCACCTTCACCGTGATCCTGTTCAACGAGGAACTGGGCTGGGGCCTGATCGAGGCCGGCATCGTGCTCACCGCCTCGCAGGTCGGCGGCGTCGCGGGGCGCCTGTTCTGGGGCTGGCTGGCCGATCGCATGGGCAATGCGCTGTCGTCGATGGTGATGCTGGGTGTGGTCATGGTGCTGTCGGCGCTGCTGTGCCTCGCGCTGACGCCGGACTGGTCGATGCTCGCCGCCTGCGCGCTGTTCTTCGTGATGGGCTCGACCGCCAGCGGCTGGAACGGCGCCTTCCTTGCCGAAATTGCGCGCGTCGCGCCGCGCGAGCAGATCAGCCCGCTCACTGGCGGCGCGCTGGTCTATGTCAACACCGGCAAGGCCATCGGTCCGATCGCCTGCGCCAACGTGTTCCTGCTGACGGGGGATTACACCCTGACTTTCGCGCTGCTCGCGGTGCCGGCCGCGATCGGCCTGTGGTGCGTGTGGTCGGCGCATCGCGGCGCGGCGCCCGCGCGCTGATCTGCACCGTGCCGGGGCGCAGTCCGCGCGCCGCGCACGCAAAGCTGGCGTAATATCGGTCCTGGTCGAGGAGAGTGCGGCTTGCTGCGGGGATTTTGCGGGTGGGCACGGCTCTTGCTTTTTTTCATCGGAATTGTTTCCGACGATGAAGAGGCATGACATGAACAGGTTCAACAGGTGTAACAGGTTTACCCGCGCCGTGATCCGCCTTGCCCCCGCGCTGCTGCTGGCCTGCGCCGCTGCAGCCCAGGCCCAGAACTATCCCGCCAAACCGCTGCGCCTGATCGTGCCTTTCGCGCCCGGCGGACCCAATGACATTCTCGGCCGCATGGTCGGGCAGAAGCTGACCGCACAGTGGGGGCAGACCGTGGTGATCGAGAACCGCGGCGGCGCCGGCGGCACCATCGGGCTCGAGGCTGCGTCGCGGCTGCCGGGTGACGGTTATGCGCTGGCGATGGGCGGCTCCAGCAACCTTGCCGTCGCGCCCAGCCTCTACAAGAAGCTGCCTTACGATCCGCTCAAGGATTTCACGCCGATCATCAACGTCGCCGTCGTGCCCTATGCGCTGGCGGTGAACCCGGTGGTGCCGGCGCGCAATGTGCGCGAACTGGTGGCCATCGCCTCGCGCAAGTCCGGTTACCTCAGTTACGGTTCCTCCGGCACCGGCAGCATGTCCAGCCTTGCCGCTGAACTGCTGAAGGCGATGGCCAAGGTCGACATTGTGCATGTGCCGTACAAGGGCACCGCGCCGGCACTGACTGATGTGGTCAGCGGCCAGATTGACCTGATGCTGGCCGACCTCGCGGTGATCAAGCCGCATGCCGATGCCGGCAAGCTGCGCGTGCTCGGCGTCACCGGCAGCAAACGTTCGGTGGCGGCGCGCGAGGTGCCGACGCTGGCCGAGTCAGGGCTGCCCGGCTATGACATCGCGCCGTGGTTCGGCGTGGTGGCGCCGGCTGGCGTGCCGAAAGACCTGGTCGAGCGCATCAACGGCGCGATCGGCGCCAGCCTGAAGGCGCCCGACGTGCAGCAGCGGCTGGCATCGCTGGGTTACGAACCACAGGGCGGCAGCGCCGAGCAGTTCGCGGCGACGATCAAGTCAGACATCGGCAAATACGCGAAGATCGTCAAGACGGCGGGGATCAAGCCGGATCTGTGATCCGCAGGCGGCGGGCTGCAGCCCGCCGCCCGCCGCAATCCATTGCTACTGCAGGGTCAGGCCGGATTGCCGTCGCGGCTTGAATCTGGCTGACGCGGTTGCGACCGTGCATGCAGCAGGGATGCGGCGGCCAATGCGCCCCAGACCGGCAACAGGGCATGCATCGGATTCATGCCATACGTGCCCGCCAGGGCGCCGGCAGCCGCGGCGATCTCATACACCACCACGCCGAGCACTGCAGCCAGAAACGCCTGCACCAGTTTTGAACGCTGCGGATGGCAGAAGACCAGGTGCAGCACGACGAAGGCGCAGCAGGACAGCGGTATCCCCGCCGCAACGCCGATAAGCAGGCCCCAGCCCACAAAATGGCAGACGAAATCCTCCCGGCAGGGCACGCCGCCGAACGAGGCGAAGGCGGGTGTGGATGCGAGGGCGAGGAGCAGGGCTGCGGGTTTGAGGGGCGGGAGGCGCATGGAGATCACGTTGCTGCAATCATAGTCCGACTCCCGCCGCGGCTTATATTGAACGACAGCAAGGCGGCTAAACCGGACGCGCCTGCGTGGTCCCGGAACTGGTGATTCAGGAGAGCGCCGCGACGCCACGCCCGGCAATCCGACCGGTGACCACGCATTCCGCGATGTTGCCGCCGGAGAGGTAGAGGTGGCCGAAGGCGCTGCCGCATTCGCCGGCCGAGTAGAGCCGCGGGATCGGCTTGCCGTAGACATCGATGATGCGCGACTGCGCGTCGTGCACCGGGCCGCCCTGGGTGTTGGAGATCACCGCCCACACTGCCGAGCCGTAGAACGGCGGCTTGACGATCGGCATCATGCTGCCGGCGGGGCGTTCGAAGTCGGTGTCGCGGCCGGCGGCGCAGAGCGCGTTCCAGCGCGCAACCGAGGTGCGCAGTTCGGCGGCGTCGATGCCGAGCTGTTTGGCGAGGCCTTCGAGGGTGTCGGCGCGCTTGAGGATGCCGTTCTCGACTTCCTTCAGGTTGTTGTCGCTCCAGTCGTAGCGCAGGCCTTCGTCGTTGGAGGTGGCCTTGCCCAGCGGGTAGAGCTTGCGCCCTTCCTCGTCGCAGACGATGTAGGCGGGGTTGCGCGGGGCTTTCTGTGTCACCGGGTCGAAGTACGACAGCGGGCGCACGCAGGTGTCCTGGGTGTAGGGCTGGTATTCCGACATGAAGCGCTTGCCCGAGGCGTCGACCAGGATCCAGGCCATTTTCAGGTTGACCTTGTCGGCGTCGCCGGGGAACCAGTCGGGGAAGCGCTTGACGCGGATGCCGTATGGATACGCCGCGTCGGTGTGGCGGAAGCCGTAGGCGCCGTGCACATGCCACATGTGCCACAGCGCGGCGCCAAGGTCCTGCGCCATGCGGATGCCGTCGCCGGTGTTGTGGCGCGCGGCGGCGTTGATCACCGGATAGGTCTCGAGGAACTGCGCCTTCATTTCGGCATTGCCTTCGAAGCCGCCGGTGGCGAGGATCACGCCGCGCCGCGCGGCGATGCGGCGTTCGGCGCCGTCCTGCAGCACGGTGACGCCGCGCACTTCGCGCGTCGCCGGGTCGGCGATCAGGCGCTGCGCGCCGACCCCGAGGCGGACCTCGACGCCGGCGGCAATGACGTTGTCATGCACCACCTTGAACAGCTTGGGGCCGTTGGGCGCGCCGTTGGCCCAGGGATAGGCTTCGCGCGCGCTGAAGCCGGGCACGTCGACGACGGAGGTGTGATAGAAGGTGTCGGTGCCGGGCAGCGGGTAGTTGCCGCGGATCTGCCGGCGGTAGGGGTCGCCGGCCTTGGCGCGTTCCTCGTTTTCCTCGACTGAGGTGATCACCCGCGCGCCGTTGATCTCCGCGAGTTCGCGCACATAGCGTTCGAGGTCGCACATGCCTGTGGCCAGCGTGCGCACCACATCGTCAGGGGTGCGGCCGCCGTTGGTGGTCTTCAGGTAAGTGAAGGCCTCTTCGGGGTCGTGCGCGCTGCGCACCGCGCCATAGGAGCAGATCGACAGGCCGCCGGGGACGGTGGATTTTTCGAGCAGCAGGGTTTTGGCGCCGGCCTGTGCCGCGTTCAGTGCGGCGATGCCGCCGCCGAGGCCGAAGCCGATCACGATGACGTCGAAGGTTTCAGCGTATTGGGTCATGGGTTCAATCGGGTGCGTGGGTTGCGGAAGCCGGGTGGCGTTGGGGTGAGCCGGCGTTTCAGCCGGGGGCGAGCAGGTCGGGTAGCGCGCTGCCGCGGGACTGGAACACGATGCAGCCGCCGATGCTGGACGGCCATTCCAGCAGCAGGCGGCCGGCGTCGAGGTCGCGCACCGTGCAGGCCGAGGCGGTGAGGCAGCGCCGCGTCGCCTCGAGGTCGTCACTGCCCAGCACATAGCCGGCGATCCACGGCAGCGACGGCGCGGTCAGGCCGAGCGCGTGCTTGAGCGCCTCCGGCGACACGAACAGCAGCGCGCCGCGCTGGGTGTCAATGCGCCACCGGCCCTGGCCGACCTGCGCCAGCAATCCGGTGTAACGCGCGTAGCGCTGCGCGGCTTCCCGCGGGTCGGCGACGCAGAGGATGACCGCGGCAAGGCCCTGCGCGCGGTTGGCATGCGTGGTCCAGCGCGGCTGCCACAGCCATTGCGGCGTGTGCTGCTGGCAGAACTGGATGCGGCCTTCCGCCATCGTGCCCGGCGGCACCCGCACCACGGTGAAGCGCGCGGTTTCATCGCCATGCTCGGTGCCGATCTCGCGTTGCAGCGCCACCGGCGGCAGCGGGGCGAAGCCGTTTTTTTCCAGCCGCGCGTGGTCGGCCTCCGGCGCCGCCGTGCCGAGCGCCACCAGGTGCACGCCGGTGTAGCGCTGGATGGCGCTGCGCAGCTGATTGGCGATCGCGGTGTCCGCGGTCGGGGTCAGGAATTCGAGATAGCCTTCCTGCAGCATCACGCAGCGGTTGCCGCTGCCTGCGGGCACCAGCGGGCCGCCCGGTTCCAGCCGGTGCGACTGCGCGGAGAAGGGCGTCAGCGTGAAGCCGGCCTGTTCGAGTGCGGCGCTGGCGGCGTCGATGTGCGGCACGAAGTGCGCGATGTGGTCGATGTTGAGCCTGCCCGGTGACGGGGGCTGCGCTGCGGGTATCCGGCTGTCGTCGGGCATGGGTCAGTAACCGAGTCGGGGGTCGATGCGGCGTTTCAGCGCCTTGCCGGCGAGGAAGCGTTCGAGGTTCTCGAACCAGAGGTCGAGGGAGATGTCGATGTAGTGTTCGCCGTCGTCGCAGGAGACGTGCGGGGTGATGATCAACCCGGGCGCGGTCCACAGGGTGTCGTTGCGCGGCAGCGGTTCCGGGTCGACGACGTCGAGCACCGCGCCGCCGAGTTTGCCGGTGCGCAATTGCCGTTCCAGCGCGCGGGTGTCGAGCAGCGGGCCGCGGCCGATGTTGATGACCCCGGCCGAGCGCTTCAGCAGTTTCAGCTGGCGCGCGCCGAGCATGCCGCGGGTTTCCGCGGTCAGCGGGGCGGCGAGCACCACGAAATCCGCCTGCGGCAGCACCTGTTCGAACTGGCGCTGGCTGACCACGCGGTCGGCATCGGGGTGTTTCTGCACCCCACGGCGCACGCCGATCACCCGCAGGCCCAGCGATCTGGCGGCGCGGGCGGCCGCGCCGCCGAGGTCGCCGAGGCCGACGATGACTGCGGTCTTGCCGGCGATGTTGGGCGTGTACACCGCCTGCCAGGCGCGGCGCTGCTGGTTGGCGATGATCTCCGCCATCCTCGAATTGAGCAGGTTGTAGGCCATGGCCATGTACTGGCCGGCCTTCACCCCGTGCGCGCCGCTGTTGTTGGTGAAGGCGACGCCGCGCGGCAGCCAGTCGAGCGGCATCACGCCGTCGATGCCGGCGGACATCGCGTGCAGCCATTTCAGCTGCGGCGCACGGCTGCGCAGGCTGTCGCGGCGTCCGGGCACGCCGATCACGACAACTGCATCTGCGAGGGCGTCGTCGAGAATGTCGCCGTCCCAGCCTTCGCTGACCTTGAGCCGGCGCGCCAGCGCGCGGTGGCGCGCGCAGGCGGCTTTCCAGAGATCGCGGGTGACCTGGTGGATGCCGGCTTTCTTGCGCGTGTTCTCGATATGTACGCGCAGTGTTTGCTCCCCCATTGGCGCTTACTTGATCGCCTTGGAGCGCTCGTAGGGGCCGGTGAGGAAGGCAGCGTCGGGCGGATCCGACTTGGCCGCGCCGGCAGCCTTGCGGATCGCGTGCATGCGTTTCAGCGAGGCGACATCCGCGGCCTCGAAGCTCGCCATGTAGGCGCCATCCCATTGCGAGGCATAGGCCTTGGCGTCGGCGGGTTTCATGTTGGCGGTTTTCTGCAGGATTTCGGCGACGCGCTCTTTGTTCTTCGAACCGAATTCGAGCGTCTTGCGCATCGCGGCGATGAATTTGGCGACAGCTTCCGGGTTTTTCGCGACGTAGTCGCTGTGCACCACGGTGACCGCGAGGATCGGGGCGGCAGTCGACTTGGTCAGTTTTTTCCAGTCATCGACCACGCTTGCCAGTTTCACCAGTTTCACGTCATCGCTCATCTGCGCGATGGTGACCGAGCGGATCGCCACGGCATCGACTTCCTTGGTCAGCAGGAACTGCGCGAGGCGGCCTTCGTTGCCGGGGACCACGCTGTAGTCGGCGGCTTTCAGGCCGTAGACGCCTTCCAACACCGAGCTGACGATGGCGTGGGTGGCGCTGCCCGGGGGCGACATGCCGATTTTCTTGCCCTTGAGGTCGGCCACGCTTTTGACCGGCGAGCCCGCGGGCACCACGATCTGCGCTTCGGCGATCTGCGAGGCGAGCACGATCTTCGCGGGCACGCCGTCGGCGGCGATGCTCATCGAGGCGGTGGAGGGCGCGGCAAAGCCGAGGTCGATGGTCTGCGGCACCAGCGCGCGCGTCGGGCCGTTGACTTCCGCGAACTTGACCCATTCGACGTCGAGGCCTTCCTTCTCGGCGAATTTCATCTGCTCCATCACCGCGCCGTAGCCGAGGCTGAAGCCGCTGGTCCAGTAGCCGACCTTGATTTTCTGGGCATGAACCGCGCCGGCGGAGAGCAGCAGGGCGAGCAGCAGGGAGTGCATCAGACGCAGGACGTTCATCGCGGGCTCCTTAAAAAATAGTAAATTAAATCAAAGACTTAAGATAATGCGCTTGCTGGGCGGTGATGGCTTCGGTGGCGTCGCGCGGCCGCGGCAGCGTGATCGCGACCTGGTCGCGGATGCGTCCCGGCCGCGGCGCCATCACCACCACGTGGTCGGCGAGCACGACGGCTTCCTCGACATCGTGGGTGACGAAGACGATGGTCATTTTCTTCAGCTGCTGGATGCGCAGCAACTCCTCGTGCATCTGGGCGCGGGTCAGCGCATCGAGCCGCGAGAACGGCTCGTCCATCAGCAGGATGCAGGGTTCCTGCACCAGGCTGCGTGCCAGCGCGACGCGGCTGCGCATGCCGCCGGACAATTGATAGGGAAATGCATCCGCAAAGGCGTCGAGCCCGACCAGCTTAAGCGCTTCACGTGCGCGCGCTTCGCGTTCCGAGCGCAGCATGCTGCCGGCTTCGAGGCTGAATTCGACATTGCGGATCGCGGTGCGCCAGGGCAGCAGGCGGTCTTCCTGGAACATGTAGCTGATGCTGCGCCAGTCGCTGAACTCGCGCGCGGGCACGCCGTTGAGGATGACTTCGCCGCGTTCCGGCGTGACCAGCCCGGAGATGATGTTGAGCAGCGTCGACTTGCCGCAGCCCGAGGATCCGATGATCGCGACCACCGACTGCGCGGGGATCGTCAACTCGATGTTGTCGAGCACCTGCAGCGCGCCGTCGCCGGAGCCGAACCACTTGGAGACGCCGCGCACGGCGATCGCGCCGGTGTCGGTGGCCACTGCGGCGGCGTTCATGTCAGGCGCCCTTGACCGGCACTTTGGCGGCAAACGCGGAATCGCGCAGGCACATGCGGCCGCGCGGGTCCTGCCACAGCTTGCCGTCCTCGTGCAGGCGGCCCAGCGCGCGGGCCACGGTCTGGAAATCGTAGTCGGCGAACTGTTCGGCGAGTTCCGAGTAGTACTTCGGCGTCTTTTCGATGACCGCGACGATTTTGGCCGAGAGTTCGGCAACCGCCTGGTCGCCCGAGGCCACCGCGGGCGCCGGATCGGCCTTGCCGGTGTAGTAGTCGGCGATTTTCGCGCGGTCGGTGTAGGCGTAGGAAATGCGCTCGAAGCGCTCCTTGGGGATGCCTTCCGAGATCGTCGCGTCAATGCCGACCTTGGCGCCTGTCGGCACCACGCCGTGCGGCATCACCGGCAGGCTGGGATCGAGCGGCTTGGCGCGGCTGCCGGGGATGATCATCACATCCTTGTCGCCCTGCACGCGGGTGGCGATCGCCCATTCGACGTCCATCGCATTGAACACATCGATGTCGTCGTCGACCACCACCACATGTTTCAGGTCCATCACCGACAACGCGGCGAGCAGCGCGTTCTTGCCTTCGCCGGCCTGCTTTTTGATCGAGACCACGGCATGCCACATGCCGCAGCCGCCGAGCGTGACATTGATGTCCTTGACCTGGATGCCGGCGGTTTTCAGCGCGCGGCGGATCTGGGTGTAGCGCGTCGGCGCCATCAGCCAGGTGTTTTCCCAGGGCATGTGCAGCGCGTAGTAGATCGCATCCTTGCGCATGGTCACCGCGTTGATGCGCACCACCGGGTTCCAGTGCAGCCCGCCCATCAGCCGGGTGAATTCGCCGAAGCGGCCTTCGGGCTGGGTCCAGCCGGTCGGCAGGATTTCGCCTTCGAGCACGATTTCGGAATCGGCGATGCAGGGCAGGTCAATGGTTTCGCACTGCGCGAGTTCGGTGGCGGCGCCGCGGATGCCGCCGGCGATGGCCATCTCGTCGGTGCCGAGCGGCGCGCGGAAGCCGGAGCCGAGGTTTTCGAAGGGATGGTTGCCGATCGAGATCGAGATCGGCAGCGGCTTGCCGGCTTCGAAGGCGCGCTGCGCAAACAGGCGCATGTTGTTCGGGGTGACGATGTCGATGCCGGTCAGGTTGCGCTCCTTGACCATGAAGCGGTAGATGCCGGAGTTCAGGCCGTATTCCGGGTCGCGCGCGATGGTGATGCCGGCGGTGATCATCGGGCCGCCGTCGTAGATCGAGAACATCGGGATCGGCAGGCTGAACAGGTCGACGTCCTTGCCGGTCCTGATCACCTGCTTGGCGGCGCAGGATTCGACGTAGCGCGGCGGGATCGGGTGCTCGATGCCGCGCTGCAGGCGGAATTCGATTTCAGGGTAGCTTTCGCAGCCCATCGACATGATGGCGCGCTTCTGCGAACGGATGATGCCGGAGACCACCGGCATGTCGTAGCCGATGACCTTGTGGAACAGCAGCGCCTTGTCGGCCTGGTCTACCAGGGTCGCGATGTGGCGGCTGTCCACCGGCTGTTTGATGTCGACCAGTTCCTTTTCGCTGCGCAGGCGGTCGAGGAAGCCGCGGAAGGTTTCGTCGGCGTAGGGCAGGGGCTTTGTGGCTTGGCTCATTGTTTCTGCTTGTCCTTCAGTTCTGCGGGACCGGTGACGCCGGCCCAGCGCGGGATGGTGTCGTGTTCCACATCAAACAGGTCCAGCACGCGGCCCACCGAGTGGTTGACCAGGTCGTCGATGGTCTTGCCGCCGCTGTAGAAGGCCGGCACCGGCGGGAAGATGACTCCGCCCATCAGTGTCACCGCCTCCATGTTGCGGATGTGGGCGAGGTTGAGCGGCGTCTCGCGGGTGATCAGCACCAGCCGGCGGCGTTCCTTGAGGATCACGTCGGCGGCGCGGGTGATCAGGTTGTCGGCGAAGGCGTGCGCCACGCCGGCCAGCGTCTTCATCGAGCAGGGCGCGATGACCATGCCGGCGGTGATGAAGGAGCCGCTGGCGATGGTGGCGCCGATGTCGCGCACGTTGTGGGTGACATCGGCCAGCTTGTGCAGCGCCTTGCGGTCCATGCCGTATTCCTGGAAGGCATTGAGCACGCCGGCTTCGGAAACCACGAGATGGGTTTCCCAGCCGCCGATCTCGCGCAGGCGTTCGAGGATGCGGATGCCGTAGACCGAGCCGGAGGCGCCGGTCATCGCAACGATCAGGCGCTGCGGCGGCTTTCTGGTGCGGGAATTGCTCATGATGGTCGGCTCGCTGCTGTTGTGCTCACTGCTTTTATGTTCACTGTTTCTCGGCTTCTTTTTTCCAGCGGAACAGGTGGTCTTCCAGCGGCCGCAGGATGCCCATCTCGATCACCGCCATCATCACCACCAGGGTCAGCGTCCAGGCAAACACCTGGTCGGTCTGGATCAGGTCGGCAGCCTGGCGCAGCCGGTATCCTACACCGCTCGAGGAACCCAGCGTTTCCGCGACCAGCGACACGCGCCAGCCGAAGCCGAAGGCGAGCCGCGCCCCGGAAAAGAAGTAGGGCAGGATGGTCGGCAGGTAGATCTTCACCATCACCTTGTGCGCGGGCATGCGCAGCACGTGGGCGAGTTCGATGTAGTCGGCGTTGACGGTGCGCGTGCCCTGCCAGACGTTGGTGATGATCAGCGGCATCGCGGTCATGAACACCACGAAGACCGTGGTGGCATTGGAGACGCCGAACCAGATGATGGCGAAGGTGGCCCAGATCGCCGAGGACACCGTGTTCATCACCGGGATGACCGGCTCGAAGAATTCGCCGAGCCGTTTCTGCGCGCCGAACAGGATGCCCAGCGGCAGGCCGATCAGCGTGGCCATCGCGAAGCCGGTGCCGACGCGGCCGAGCGTGATGCCGAGGTCCTGCCACAGCGTGCCGCTGGCCGAGATCAGCGTCAGCGCCTCCCAGACCCGTGCGGGACCGGGCAGCACGTAGTGCGGCACGCGCAGGGCGAGCAGCCACCACACGATGACGATCGCCGCGACCAGTCCCAGTCGCTGCAGCACCAGGTCGAGGCGCAGCTGCCGCGCCGGGGCGCGGGCGTGGATGCGGCTTTTGAGGACCTCGGGCATTGAGGGGCTTACTTCGGCGGCGCGGTGAAGTAGGTGCCGCGACCGCTGGCGACCAGCGCGCCGTCCTTGTCGTAGACGTAGGCTTCGGCGGTGGAATACTGGCTGCCGCTGCGCACCACGCGGCCCTTGGCGGTCAGGTCGCCGGGCATCGCGGCCTTGTGGTAATCGACGCGGATGTCGATGGTCGGCACCGGGCGTCCCAGTTGCGCGGCGATGGCGTAGTCGGCGACGACGTCGACGATGGCGGCAAGGATGCCGCCGTGGGTGTATTTGCGCTCGGGGTTGACCACCCATTCCTCGCGCCAGCCGGCCTTCACCTCGATGCCGGATTCATCGGCCTTGATGAAGGTGAAATTGAGCCACTGGTTGAACGGGCCGCGGGTGATCAGCTTCTGCAGCTGCTCGAGGGTCGGCGGGGTCGGCTTGGTGTCGCTCATGGTGCATGCTCCGGTTGGGTCAGACGATTGGAAACCACACGGCAGGGCCGTGCAAGACAGAAATTGTCAGGCGTTCAGTGAGTTCTTCTCAGGGCTGCGCACGGCGATGTCGCGCAGCCGCCCGCGGTCGATCTTGTTGGTGCCCGCCAGCGGCAACTGGTCGAGGAAGAATACCCGCCGCGGGTGCTGGTAGGCGGGGCCGTTTGCCAGCGCGTACTGCTTCAGTTCATCCTCGGTCGCGGTCTTGCCCGCGCGCAGCACGACAAAGGCGTAGGGCACCTGGCCCTTCAGTTCGTGGGCGAAGGGCAGCACCGCGGCTTGGTGCACGGCTGGGTGCTTCTCGAGCAGGCGCTCGACTTCGATCGGAAAGATATTCTCGCCGCCGCAGACGAACATGTCGTCGGTGCGGCCGACAAAATAATAGAAGCCCTCGGCGTCGCGCCGGCAGACGTCCCCGGTGTGGTACCAGCCGTCGCGGATCCGCTTCGCGGTTTCGTCGGGCAGGTTGTGGTAGCCGGCGAGGATGCCCGGGTTTTTCAGGATCAGCTCGCCCTCGTCCGGTGTCGGGCCGTTGATCAGCCGGGCTTCGGTGCCGGGGTAGGGCACGCCGATCGATCCCGGCGGGCGCGGTTTGCCCTCGGGATGGGGGCCGAGCGGCACCGGGCCGCCTTCGGTGACGCCGTAGACCACCAGCGGTTCGGCGTTGGGGAAATGCCTGCGGATGTCGGCGAGCAGCTGCGGCGAGGAGGGCGCGGAGCCCATCATCACGGTGCGCACCGATGCGGTGTCCGTCTTCGCCATCAGGTCGCCGCGGGCCAGCAGCATCGAGATCATCGTCGGCACCCCGGAGATCACGGTGCAGCGGTAGCGGGCGAGGGCATCGAGGTAGCGCTCGACGCTGAATTGCGGCATCAGCACCAGCTTGGCGCCGGCAGTGAGCCCCTGCTTGATCGCGTTCAGCGCGTTCTTGTGGTACAGCGGCGCGGCAACGAGGATGACGTCCGCCTCGGAGGTGCCGCGGGTGTGGGCGAGGATCTGCCGGCTCCAGTTCTGGCCGTAGTGCGTCAGTAGCACGCCTTTGGGCTTGCCGGTGGATCCGGAGGTATAGGGCTGGATCGCAACATCGTCCGGGGAGGGCTGCACCGGATCGAAGGGGCCGTGGTCGAGGAAGCGCGCGAAGTCGTCGCCGCGGTCATAGACGACCGGGGATGCGCCGGGCGGCAGCAGATGCACCCACGCTTCCTCGCAGAACACCAGCTGCGCGCCGGCATCGGCGACGATGTAGCGCACGGTTTCCGCGGCAAGCTTGATGTTGATCGGCACCGGCACCAAGCCGGCGCGCATCGCGCCAAGCAGGGTTGCCACGAATTCGGCGCGGTTCAGCGCAAGGATGCCGACGCGGGCGCCGGGCTGCAGTCCGCGGCGGCGCAGCCCGCGGGCCACGGCATTGGCCAGCGCATCGAGGTCGCGGAACGACAGTGCGCGCGGCGCCTGCGCGTCGCGCAGGTCGACCATCGCGGTGCGGGTGAGTGCCGCGTGCGCGGCAAAGGGCGCGCCCAGATTGCCGGGCTGCCCTTTCGGCTCGGGACGGGGGACGGCCATGCGCGGCGCTCAGGGGGTGATGATGACCTTGCCGAACACCTCGCGGTCTTCGATCAGCTTGAGCCCCTTGGCCGCATCCTGCAGCGGCATCACCTCGTCGACGACGGGCTTCATCTTGCCCTGCTGGATCAGGTCCATCAGCGCCTTCAGGTTGTCGTCGTAGAAGCTGTTGGAGCCGACGACCTGGAGTTCGAAGCTCCAGATGTAGCGCAGGTCTTCCTTGGGGTCGTAGCCCGCGGTGGCGCCGCAAACCAGGATCTTTCCGCCGCGCTTGACGCATTTCAGCGAGGGCGCCCAGGTGTCGCCGCCGGTGAAGTTGATGACGACGTCGACGCCGCCTTCATAGTTGCGGCGCTGCGGCTTGCCGAATTTCTCGATGGCCCACTTCGAGAAGTCGGTGTCCTTGTAGTTGATCACGTGGTCGGCGCCGAGGTCCTTCAGGCGCTGGATCTTGTCGGCGCTGGAAGCGCAGGCGATGACTTCCGCGCCGAGCATCTTGGCGAGCAGCACGCAGCCGGTGCCTACGCCGCCGCTGGCGCCCAGCACCAGCACCTTGTCGCCCTTCTTGATTGTGTTGTGGGTGATGATCATGCGATGCGCGGTGCCGTAGGCGACCGGCAGGGATGCGGCCTGCTCGAAGCTGACGCTGTCCGGCATCTTGATCAGCTGGTCGGCGGCGACCAGGCATTTTTCGGCGAGGCCGCCGTGCATCATCTCGCCCATCAGGCCTTTTTTCTTGTTCAGCGGATTGACCAGCACGCGGTCGCCGGGCTTCCAGCCGGAGACGCCGGCGCCGACTTCGAGGATTTCGCCGGCCATGTCGAGGCCGATGATCATCGGGAACGGCACCTTGATGCCGGGCATCCCGCGCACCGTGAACACGTCGTGGTAGTTGAACGAAGTGGCCTTGACCCGGATGACGACGTGGCCTTCGCAAACCGCGGGATCGGGGAAATCGGTGACGTATTCCAGCTTGTCCAGACCGCCGTGCTCGCGAAGTACTACTGCTTTCATTGCATTTCTCCGTTGTGTGGTGATGGGTGAAACGGTTGTGGCAGGCCGCCGGGGCGGCCGCCGCATCCGGAATTATGAACCTTGCCGCCGTTGCTGTCCTTCCGGATCAGCCAAGCACGCGGTTGACGCCGGTGGCGACCTCCGCCGCGCCGATGCCGTAGACGTGGATGGAGACCGCGACGCCGCGGTCCGGGTTGGCGATCCGGTGCACGCCGGTGCCGCCTTCGTCGAAGCTGACCGTACCGGGGCCGCGGCGGATGCTGCGCAGCGGAACCACCGCGCTGTCCTGTTCGGCAAAGAAGGTCTCCTCGATTTCGCCGCTGTAGACGCCGACGCCGCACCAGGTATGGTGGGCGTGCACCGGGCTGTGCTGGCCGCGGTCCCAGACCAGGGAGACGAGGGTATAGCGCCCGCGCGGGTCGGCATGGAGCAGGTGGCGGGCATATTGTGCCGTGCAGGTTTTGAGCTGATCTGCCTGCAGCCAGCCGCAATCCGCCACGGCTTCGCGCAGCGCAGCGGCAACGGCGCCGGCCCGGGCCTCGGACGGCGCATCCGCCGCGGCATCGAGGCTGCGGACCAGGCGTTCCAGTGGCTGCGCCATCAGCGGCCCTCCGCGGCGATGGCGACATTGAGCATGGTGTCGCTGTTGAGCATGGCCTTGAGCACCATCTCGCGTGCGGCTTCGATCTGTTCGCGGCAGATTTTTTCTGCGGTGGCGCCGTCGCCGCGGACCAGGGCCCGCACCAGCGTGCGGTGTTCGTGCTGCATTTCCTGGGTGCGGTTGCGGATGCCGAGGCCGAGGTGCAGCAGGCGGGTCATCTCGTCGAGCAGTTGCGACAGGGCGTGGGCGAGGCGGGCGTTGCCCGAGGCCTGCGCGATGGCGACATGGAAATCCTTGTTCGCATCGAGGAAGCGCGCCGTGCTTTTCGGTTCGCCGGACTGGTAGCCGGCGCGGCAGATTTCATCGAGCAGGCGCAGGCGTTTGGCATCGACGCGGCCGGCGGCGAGGCGTGCGGCCCGCGGCTCGAGCATCAGGCGCAGTTCGAACACGTCCTGGATGTCCTTCAGCGTCACCGGGGTCACCATGTAGCCGCGGCGCGGGATCGCGCGCACCAGGCCGTCGTGGGCGAGCCGCGACAGCGCTGCGCGCACCGGCGCCTTGCCCAGCCTGTATTGCTCGCACAGCCGTGTTTCGGAGACTTCGGCGCCGGGCGGGATCAGGCAGCAGAGGATGTCGTGCTTGACGCGTTCGTAGGCGCGTTCGCTCAGCAGGGGAATGGTCTTGGCGCTGTTGCTCATGGGTTGAAATCCTAGGAAACAGTTACTGACATGTCAATGATGTTGCTGTGAAATTTTTTCGCCCCGCGACGGTGCGTGGACCGCATCGTGGGCTGATTCTTGCACCAATGCGGCGCAGTCCACACAATGCGGTGTGTTTCCCTTGCCACTTTTTTTCCGCACAGCGTGCACATGAGCGCAGCCGCAGCCATGCCGGGCCCGTGGACGGTCGTTGCCGTGGCCACTGTCGCGCAGATGATCGTGGCGATGTCCAACATCCTGCTGCCGACGATCGCCCCGAAGCTGGCCGAGGCGCTGGGCGTAAGCCCAGTGCTGATCGGCTACCAGGTGAGCCTCACATTCGGCGTGGCGACACTGGCCACCATGTTCGGGGGCAACGCAGTGCTGCGCTATGGCGCGGCGCGCGCCACGCAACTGGCGATCTTCTGCTGCGGCATCGGCATGCTGCTGTTTGCGATACCCGATGTCGCGGCGATCGCGCTCGGATCGGCCGCGGTGGGCATGGGCATGGGCATGATCAATCCCGCCGCTGCCCACATGCTGGTCAGCTACACGCCGCCCGAACGGCGCAACATCATGTTCTCGATCAAGCAGACAGGCGTCCCGGTGGGCGGTGTGATCACCGCGCTGACGGCCCCCGGCATTGCGGTGCATTTCGGCTATCGCTGGTCGCTGGTGGTGGTCGGGGTGCTGATCGTCGTGCTGCTGGCCGTCCTGCAGCGCCACCGCGAGCGATGGGACAGCGATCAGCGCGGTGACGGCGGCGGCACGAAGGCGGCTTTCGGCGGGGTGCCCCTGGTATGGCGCCAGCCCGACCTGCGCTGGGTTTCGCTGGTGGCGATGATTTTCTCGGCCATACAGCGCATCGTGCTCAGCTTCACGGTGATCTATCTCGTGGCCGAAGGCGGGCTTGGGCTGGTCGAGGCCGGCGTGCTGCTGTCGGTGGTGCAAGTCGGCGGCTCGGCTTCGCGCGTGTGCTGGGGCTGGCTTGCGGACCGCCTGGGCAGCAGCCTGTCGGTGCTGATGATCATCTGCGTGATCACGCTGCTCAGTTCGCTGGCGCTGGTGTTTTTCCAGGCGGACTGGAACAGGACGCTGGTGTACCTGCTGTTTTTCGTGATCGGCGCGGCCGCGGTGGGCTGGAATGGCGTGTTCCATGCCGAGGCGGCGCGGCTCAGTCCGCAGGGCATGGCCAGCGTGGTGGCCGCCGGCACCACGTTTTTCGTGTTTGCCGGCGTGCTGGTCGGACCGGCGGCGTTTGCAGCCGCCTATGGCGGCATTGGCAGCTACAGCCAGACGTTTCTGATGGTGCCGGCCATCTCTGCGGCTGCGCTGGGCCTGCTGCTGCTGGCCCGTGGCGCGGCGCGCCGCGATTGAGTTGAAGCGATGAGCGATCCGGCGCAGACCCAGCGGCAGGACACCGCACAAGCGCAGTCTTCCGCGCAGCCCTCCATCGTCACAGTGGTGTTGGCCACCACCGCAGCGCAGGTGGCATCGGCCATGGGCATTGCGATTTTCCCGGTGATCGCCCCGCATCTGGCGCGGATGCTGGAAGTCGACGCGTCGTATGTCGGCTACCAGATCAGCCTGCTGTTCGGCTCGGCGATGCTGGCCTCCGCCGTCGTCGGCACCGTGGTGCTGCGCTGGGGGGCTTGCCGCACCATGCAGTGGGCGCTGTGGCTGTCCGCCGCCGGCATGGTCGCCGCGCTGGCCGGCGCGTTGTGGGCGATGCCGCTGGCGGCGCTGTGCATCGGCGCCAGCAATGCGCTGGCGGCTGCCGGCGCCGCGCATCTGCTCTTCCGTTTCGGGCCACCGCGCCATCGCAACCTGATTTTTTCGATCAAGCAGACCGGCGTGCCGTTGGGTTGGGCGACCATCGCGCTGGTGGCGCCGACGCTGACCGTGGCCTTCGGCTGGCGCGTGCCGCTGTCTGCGGTGCTGGTCTATGCAGTGGCCACCGCGCTGGTGCTGGAACGCTGGAGGTCCGGCTGGGATGACGATCGCGATCCGCATGCGGCCGGACGCACCAATCTGCTGACCGGCGTGGTGGTGCTGTGGCGTTTCCCGACGCTGCGCTATCTGGGCATGGCCGCATTCTTTTTCTCGCTGGTGCAGCTCTGCCTCGGCACCTTCACCGTCAACCTGCTGGTGCACGATGTCGGCTACAGCCTGGTGGCGGCGGGCGTGATGCTGTCGGTGGTGCAGATCGCCGGCATGACCGGGCGGCTGGCCTTCGGCTGGCTGGCCGACCGCAGCGGCAACGCGATTGCAGTGCTGGCACTGAGCAGCGTCGTTGCGGCCGCGGGCTGCCTGTTCAGCGTGTTCATTTCGCCTGCCTGGCCTTCGTTGCTGCTGGGCCTGTTCTACCTGCTGTTCGGCATCGTGGCGTACGGCTGGAACGGGGTCATGCACGCGCAGATCGCCCGCCTGAGCCCGCCGGGCATGGTCAGTGTCGCCACCGGCGGCATGATGGTGTGGATCTTCGGCGGCATCCTGGTCGGACCGGCGCTGTTTGCCGCGGCATACCGCGGCATCGGCAGCTACACGGCGACCTTCGGATTCCTCGCCGCAGGCGCATTGGTCAGCGCCGCTCTCGCCGGGATGGCGCTGCGTGCGGAGCGTGCGCCATGAGCGGCGGCGCGCAGGCCTGTCCGGCGCGGACCGTGGCCGCGGTGGTGGCGGCCACGACTGCGGCACAGGTTGCCGGGGCGATGGGCGCCGCGGTGTTCCCGGTCATCGTGCCGGAGCTGGCGCGCGTGCTCGGCATCGAGGCTTCGATGATCGGCTACCAGATGAGCGTGATTTACGGCGCCGCCATGCTGGGGTCGATGCTGTTCACCTGGATGGTGGCCCGCTACGGCGGCTGCCGCACCACACAGATCGGCATGGCCTGCTGTGCGGCGGGACTGCTGGTGGCGCTTGAGGGCAGCGTGGCGGCGCTGGCTGTCGCGTCGGTATTCATCGGCGTCGCGATGAGCATCAACCTGCCTGCGGCGGCACATTTGCTGTTCCGCTTCAGTCCGCCGCAGCACCGCAATTTCATTTTTTCGCTGAAGCAGACCGGCGTGCCGCTGGCCTGGGCGTTGATGGCGCTGATCGCGCCGGCAGTCACCCTGGCCTGGGGCTGGCGCTGGGCGCTGGTGCTGGTGCTGGCCAGCGCGCTGGCGACGCTGCTGGCGATGCAGCCACAGCGCCGCGAATGGGATGATGACCGCCGTCCGGACCTGCCGGTGCAGGCGCGGGTGTTCGACGGCGTGCGCCTGGTGTGGCGCATGCCGGCGTTGCGCTGGCTCGGGGTTTCCGCATTCTGCCTGGCCTTCATCCAGCTCTGCGTCAGCACCTTCACGGTGATCATGCTGGTCGGCGAGGGCGGCTATACGCTGGTCGAGGCCGGACTGATGCTGTCGGTGGCGCAGATTTTCGGCGTGCTTGGCCGCATCGCCTGGGGCTGGCTGGCCGACCGCAGCGGTGACTGTATCCGCGTGCTGCAATACCTGACCATTGGTTCGGTGGCCTGCTGCGCGGCAGTGTTTTTCCTGCAGCCGGGCTGGCCCGTCGCAGTGACCGCATTGCTGTTTGCCCTGTTCGGCGCCACTGCGATCGGCTGGAACGGGCTGTATACCGCGGAGGTGGCGCGGCGCAGCCCGCCGGGCCAGGTCAGCCTGGTGACCGGTGGCGCGATGGTGTGGAACTTTGCCGGCATCCTCACCGGCCCGACCGCATTCACGCTGGTCTACCGGCTGACCGGCAGTTACGCCGAAACCTTTGGTGCGGTGATCGTGATCGCGTTGCTGACGCTGGCGGCACTGCATGGCGCGAAACTGGCGCAGCAGGGGGCGGCATGACGGAACTGGAAGCGTTGTCGCTGTGGGAGGCCATATTCTGCGCACTGGTGGTGATGACCGCCTTCGCGGTGCGCGGCGGAGCGGGTTTCGGCGGCGGCGCGATTGCCGTGCCGCTGCTGGCCCTGGTGTTCCCGGTGCAGGTCACGGTGCCGGTGGTGACGGCGCTCAACATGCTGTCCTCGCTGGGCCACGGCATTGCCGACTGGCGGCATATCGTGTGGCCCGCGATCTGGCGCATCATGCCCGGAAGCCTGATTGGCGTCTTTGCCGGGCTGTATGCGCTGACGCAGTTCGACACGCGGCCGCTGGGCAAGGCGCTCGGCGTGTTCGTGGTGCTGTATGCGTTGTACGTGATGCTGTTCGCCGGCCGCCAGTTTCGCGTTTCGCCGCGCTGGCAGATGCCGGTCGCGTTTTCGAGCAGCTTTGTCGCGGGCGTGGTCGGCTCGCTGTTCGGCGGGGCGGCAGGCCCCCTGTATGTGATCTACCTGCATTCACTCGACCTGGCGCGCGATGCTTTTCGCGTCACCATCACCACCGTGATGCTGTTCCAGGGGCTGACCCGGATGGCAGGCTACGGGGCGCTGGGCTTCTACGACGGGCATGTGCTGGTGCTGCTGGCCGCGGCGCTGCCGCTGATGCTGGCGGGCCAGGTCTTCGGCACCCGGCTGGTGCGCCGCTTCAATCCGCTGTGGTTTGGCCGCGCGGTGGGCGCGGTGCTGCTGGCGAGCGGGTTTGCGCTGCTGCTGAAATAGGGCCATGGCCGAACTGAGCACTGTCCAGCTGGCCTGGATCGCGACCGCGGTGTTCATCGCGTTTGTCGTGCGCGGCATGTCCGGGTTCGGCGCGGGCATGATCGCGGTGCCGTTGCTGGCCTTCGCGATTCCCGTGCAACTGGCCGTGCCGCTGTGCAGTCTGCTGGTGTTCGTGTTGTTCATCGTGCTGCTGGTCCGCGACCGCCAGCAGGTCGTGTGGCCCGAGTTGTGGCGCCTGGTGCCGCCGACCATCGCGGGCGCGCTGATCGGCTTGTGGCTGTTTGCGGTGCTCGACAACCGGATCCTAGTCGCCATGCTCGGCGGCTTTCTGGTGCTGTATTCGGTCTACCTGCTGGCGGTCAGCCTGCTCGGACTGCCGCAGTTGCGCTGTTCACCGCGCTGGGCGCTGCCGGCTGGTTTTTTCGGCAGCTTTTTCGACACCCTGTTCGGCGGCGGCGGGGGCACGCTGGTGGTGATCTACGTCAATGCGAGGGGCGTCAGCCGCACCGGGTTTCGCGCGACGGTGGCTGCGCTGTGGTTTTTCGAGATGATCGCCCGCATCGGCGGCTATGCCTGGGCCGGGTTCTACGACGGCGGTATGCTGCTGCTGTTTGTTGCCCTGCTGCCGCTGGTCTGGGCGGGAACGACGGTCGGCGAGCGACTTGGCAGCCGTGTCAGCAGCGAGACGTTCACGCGGATCATGGCGGTGATGCTGCTCGCCAGCGGCATCAGCCTGCTGGCGAAATGAACCGGAAGGCGCGGGGAGGCTCCGGGATCAGCGCAGGAAAATGACGACCGGGAATACGGAGACGGCGAGGGCGAGCACCAGCCATTCCAGATTGTTGCGCTTGAGCCAACCCGTGAAGTGCAGGATCAGCACAACAATTGCAATGACATAAAATGCATAAAACGCCATTTGAAGCTCCCCTGTCTGATTTTTTTCGCAGGATATACGAATTCATCGGTGCCTGCTATTGCCGTGTTCGTTGCGATTCATCATCGAATCCTGATTCAGGATTGCATCTGACAACACGGCTTTCCGCTGGCGGGAATTTGTCACAGTTTTTTCGGTGAGCCGCGCAATCGTCTTGAGGTTTGCGAGCGGTCGAAGACGTGTTCCGCACAGCAACGATGGGCGTGCGAAGGTGCTGATATTGGCAAAAAAATGCATATTAGATCCGGGCCGGTTCGCTTGTTCGCGCAAGTCCAGGGTTCCGGACGTTGCCATCCCCGCTGAGATTGCTGCCAAGTAAGCGCTATCTTGCTGTTTAAACAGTGAAATTCATGCAGGCTGGTCAGGGTGGCCGGGCCGCCGCCGGGGATCTTCGCTTAGGACAATGTATTGAAGTCAGGCGGAAGCATTGGTTGCCAACGGACTGATTATCAGGGCAAAATCTTTTTCCCGGGCGAAGCTGTCCATCGCTACCCCTGCATATTCCGGTTTCACTGATCACGTACCCGGTATCACCCCGTCCGCATCCATCACCGGAGGTTGAGTGGCCCGTATCGCGGTGTTCAATCAGAAGGGCGGCGTCGGCAAAACAACGACGACGCTCAACCTTGCCGGCCTGCTGGCGCGCCGGGGGCATGACCCGCTGGTCATCGACCTCGATCCGCAGGCGCATCTGACCTCCGTTTGCGGCATTGCCGTGCCGCGTGCCGATGCCAGCCTGTACGGGCTTTATGCGCATGGCGCGCCACTGTCCGCGCTGACCTGCGCGACGCGCAACGGCTGGAAGCTGGTGCCCTCGCATATTGAACTGTCGAAAGTCGACAGCCAGTTCGGCAAGGGGCCGTCGACGCTGAACCGGCTGGCCTTGGCGCTGGAGCGCGAACCGGCGGAGCGACCGGTGCTGATGGATGCCTGCCCGATGCTGGGCGTACTGTCGCTCGGCAGCGTCTTCGCCGCCGACGCCGTGCTGATTCCGATTTCAGCCGATTACCTTGCGGTGAAGGGGGCGGCACAGATGGACCGCACGCTGAAGGCGCTGGAACTGGTGCTGAAGCGGCGTGTGCCGCGCCGCTACCTGATCACGCGCTATGACGCGCGGCGGCGGATGTCGCTGGACATCGAAAGCCGGTTGCGGGCGCTGTATGGCGACGATGTCTGTGCCACCCGCATCGCCGAAAATGTCAGCCTCGCCGAAAGTCCGGCGGGCAACCAGGATGTGTTCGAGCACGCGCCGGCCAGTCGCGGAGCCCGGAATTACACCGAACTGCTGGATGAACTGGTGGCGGCCGGTTTCCTGCATGCCGCCGCCGACAGGTCGCGTCCGTCCGTGCGCACGGCACCGGCCGGCGCACGCACCGCTATGGCAGCCACGGAGGAGGGACTTGCGCGGCGGCAGGTTGCGGCAGGCCTCCGGCTGGTGCACACCCGGCGTGCCGGCACCTGATCAGGACTGCTGATCCTGCCGGCTGATCAACGAGATAATTTCCTCAAGGTCGACACCGTCACCGCGGTTGCCTGAAGCCAGTTCGTTGCACTCGAGGATGTCGCAGTGCTGGTAAATCTGGCGGATGCGGGCCTCGGCTTCTTCCCGCGTCCTTGCCTGCACCACCAGGTTTTCCACAGTCATGCCGCCGCGGGTCCGGATCCGGAAACCGTATTTCGTCATGCTGGACATTTGGGCTCCGGACAGATGCGCCTGGGTCAGGCGGGGTCGGGCTTCAGTTCGCTGCGGAAGCGCTTGAAATTCTGCACGTAATGGTCGGCGATGCGGTTGATGCGGGCGATTTCCTCCGCCGAAAGCTGGCGCACCACCTTGCCCGGCATGCCCAGCACCATGGAGCCGTCGGGGATTTCCTTGCCTTCGCCGATGAAGGCGCGCGCGCCGATCAGGCAGTTCTTGCCGATTTTCGCGCCGTTGAGGATCACGGCGCCGATGCCGACGAGGCTGCCTTCACCGATGGTGCAGCCGTGCAGCATCGCCATGTGGCCGACGCTGACATTCTTCTCCAGCACCAGCGGGAAGCCGGGATCGGCGTGCAGCACCGAGCCGTCCTGCACCTGCGAGTTCTCGCCGATGGTGATGGTCTCGTTGTCGCTGCGCAGCACGCAGTTCCACCAGATGCTGGCGTTGTGTTCCAGAGTGACGCTGCCGATGACCGTGGCGGAAGGCGCGATCCAGTGATCGCCCTTGCACACCACCCTGCGTTCGCCGATGCTGTATTTCATCGCAATCGTTCCGCCAGTCAGAAACCGACGGCCTGGCCGTCGGTGCGGCGCTCGGACGCGGCAAAATAGCCGTCTTCCATTTTGTAGATCAACTGGGCGCGGCCGAAGTCGGTCGACCAGCGGTCGGCCTGAGGCATGTCGTGGCCGCGGGCGCGCAGTTCGGCCACGGTTTCCGCGGCGACCCCGTGTTCAATGCCGACCTTGAGGCCGGTATCAATGCGCCAGCGCGGCGCGTCGGCAGCGGCCTGCGGGTTCTGACCGTAGTCGACCATGCGCGAAACCACCTGCATGTGGCCCTGGGCCTGCATCGAGCCACCCATCACGCCGAAGCTCATCAGCGGCTTGCCGTTTTTGGTCAGGAAGCCGGGGATGATGGTGTGGAAGGGGCGCTTGCGCGGCGCAACGATGTTGGCATGGCCGGGTTTCAGGCTGAAGCCGAAGCCGCGGTTCTGCAGGCTGATGCCGGTGCCCGGAACCACCACGCCGGAACCGAAACCGGCGAAGTTCGACTGGATGTACGACACCATCATGCCGGAGTCGTCGGCGGCGGTCAGGTACACCGTTCCGCCCTTGGCCGGGTTGCCGAAAGCCGGGGCCTGCGCCTTTTTCATGTCGATCAGCTGGGCGCGCTTTTTCAGGTAGGCCTTGTCCAGCATCTCGGCCGGCTTGATGCGCATCGTCGACGGATCGGATACGTATTCATTGATGTCGGCAAAGGCCAGCTTCATCGCCTCGATCTGCAGGTGCATGTTGTCCGGCGAGTCGACCGGCAGCTTGGCGACGTCGAAGTTTTCCAGGATGCCGAGCGCGATCAGCGCGGCGATGCCCTGGCCGTTGGGCGGGATTTCATGCAGCGTGACGCCGCGGTAATCGATACCGATCGGATCGACCCAGTCCAGCGTGTGCGCGGCGAGGTCGTCCATGGTCATCGCGCCGCCATGCTGTTTCGACCAGGCGACAATTTTTTCGGCGAGGTCGCCCTTGTAGAAGGCTTCGCCCCTGGTTTCGGCAATCCGCGCCAGCGTTTTGGCCTGTGCCGGGAAGGAGAATTTTTCGCCCGGCTGCGGCGCGCGGCCGCGCGGCATGAAGGCTTCGGCGAAGCCGGGCTGGTTTTTCAGTTCAGGCACCTGGTTGGCCCACAGCCGTGCGATGGTTGGAGTAACCATGTAGCCGTCGCTGGCGTACTGGATGGCCGGTTCGAACAGGTCGGCGAAGGGCAGCTTGCCGAATTTCGAGGACATTTCCACCCAGGCTGACACGCAGCCCGGCACGGTGACCGCATCCCAGCCGCGCTGGGGCATCGCCTGTGCGCCCTTGAAGCGGTCCGGCGTCCATGCCGCCGGGGAGCGGCCCGAGGCGTTGAGGCCATGCAGTTTCTTGCCATCCCAGAGGATGCAGAATGCGTCGCTGCCGATGCCGTTGCTGGTGGGCTCGAGCACGGTCAGGGAAATGGCTGTGGCCAGGATGGCATCGACCGCGTTGCCGCCCTTGAGCAGCATGCGCAGGCCGGCCTGCGCGGCGAGCGGTTGGGAGGTGGCGACACAGTTGCGCGCAAGCACCGGCATGCGCTGCGAGGTATAGGGGAACTGGAAATCTAGAGGGGTCATCGGAATCTCGGGAGGGGGTAACAATACGGAAGCTGCAGCAGGTCAAAATAAACGGGGCTCCGCAGGGAGCCCCGTGATTCTAGCGCACCCCGCGCCGGGGTGTTGCCGGCTCAGTTTGGCTGGATGCCGGCTGCACGGGCGACCTTGATCCATTTCTGGATTTCGGCGCGGTTGAACTTGTCATGAGCTTCAGGCGTGCTGCCGTTGGGTTCGGCGCCCTGGTCGAGCAGGGTTTTGCTGACCTTGTGATCCTTCAGTGCCTGAACCAGCGCGGCGTTGACGCGGTCGACGATCGGCTTCGGCAGGTTGGCCGGTCCGAACATCGAGAAGCCGCTGGAGACGACAAAATCCTTCAGGCCCTGTTCGATCATCGTCGGGATCGTCGGTGCGGCAGGCGAACGCTTGGCGCCGGTCTGGGCGATCATGCGCAGGCGTCCCTGTGCGACGTAAGGCACCGCAGCCGGCATGCTCGGGAACTGCATCTGCACGTGGCCGCCGACGAGGTCGATCATCGACGGTCCGCTGCCCTTGTAGTGGACAGCAGTGATCTTGATCCCGGTGGTCGAGATCAGCAGTTCGGCCGAGAGGTGGCCGACTGTGCCCTGGCCGGCAGTTGAATAGAAAATGTCATTGGGGCGCGACTTGGCGAGCGCGATGAATTCCTTCAGGTTTTTCGGCGGCAGCGAGGGATGGATCACGAAGGCTGTGGGCACATCGGCGACGATGCCGATCGGCGTGAAATCCTTGACCGAATCGTAGGGCAGCTTCTTGACCATCGCCGGGTTGATGGTGTGTCCGGCCGATGCCATCAGCAGCGTGTAGCCGTCGGCAGGCGCGCGCATCACCACCTCGGTGCCGATCGCACCGCCGGCACCGCCACGGTTGTCGATGATGATCTGCTGGCCGATGAATTCCGCCATTTTCGGTGCGAAAATGCGGCCGATGATGTCGGTATTGCCGCCGGGTGCGAAGGGAATCACCATGCGGATCGGCTTGCTCGGGTAGTTCTGCGCCAGTCCGGGGGTGGCGGCCGCGACCAGACCGGCGGTGGCGGCGATGCAGAAGTGTTTCAGGTTCATTGCGTCTCCTCGTGTTGGTGCCGCGTCCGCGTCGCGTCGCGGGCAGTTGGTGTGGTGGCCGAGTTTACCAAGCCCGCAGCCGGGCGTGCAGCCTGCAGCGTCCAATTGGTGGGGTCCGGGGCGGGCACCGGGCGTGCAGGGGGTAGAATCGCCGCACTTCCCCGCGCATCCGCGTCCTTACCGGAGAATACTGCATGTCGATGAAACGCATGACCATCATGGGCACCCGCCATGTCGTGGCGGCAGGCCATTATCTTGCCGCGCATGCGGCCTTCGAAATCCTCGAGGCGGGCGGCAACGCCATTGATGCCGGCGTGGCCGCAGGGCTGGCCATCGGCGTGCTGCAGACGGAGAAGGTCAACATCGGCGGCGTGGCGCCGCAGATCATCTACACCGCGAAGGACCGCAAGGTGCATTCGATCGACGGCCTCGGCGTGTGGCCGCAGGCGGTGACGCCGGATTACTTCCTGAAAAAACACGGCGGCAAGATCCCGCCCGGGGTCGAGCGCTGCGTGGTGCCGGCGGCACCGGATGCCTGGATCACCGCGCTGTCGAAATTCGGCACCATGAGCTTCGGCGAAGTGGCGTCGGCGGCGATCCGCTTCGCCAGCGAAGGCTTCCCGATGTATCCGCTGATGGCGGATTTCATCGGGGCGAACACCGAGTATTACGGACGCTGGCCTTCCAGCAAAAAAGTCTTCATGCCCGGCGGCAAGCCGCCGGTTCCGGGCAAGGTGTTCGTGCAGGCCGATCTCGGCCGCACGCTGAAGTACATGGCCGACGAGGAGCGCCGCGCCGCGAAGAGCAGGGGCCGCAAGGCCGGCCTGCAGGCGGCGCGCGACGCCTTCTACAAGGGTGACATCGCACGCGACGTCACGAAGTGGATCGCGGGACAGGGCGGCCTGATGCGTTACGAGGATTTCGCCAATTTCAAGGTCAATTTCGAGCCGACCGTGAAATCGAAGTTCGGCAACATTGACGTGCACGCCTGCGGTCCGTGGTCGCAGGGGCCGGCGCTGCCGATGGCGCTGAACATCCTCAAGGGGTATGACCTGAAGGCGATGGGTCACAACACGCCGCAGTATATCCACGTCGTCACCGAGGCACTCAAACTGGTCTTTGCCGACCGCCACCAGTATTTCGGCGACCCCAAGTTTGTCAGGATTCCTCTGAACGGTCTGTTGTCCGAAAAATATTCGGCATGGCGCCGCACGCTGATCCGCGACCACGAAGCCTGGCCCGGGATGCCGCCGGCCGGCGACCCGAAAACGCTGTCGACGGTGGCCAACATCTGCGTGCCCGAGCCGCAGCCCGACGAGGCGCCGGGGCCGGGTGATACCTCGTACCTGTGCGTCATCGACCGCCACGGCAACGCCTTTTCGGCGACGCCATCCGACGGCTCCGACAAGACGCCGATCATCCCGGGTGTGGGCATTCTGTGCTCGGGCCGTGGCACCCAGTCCTGGTCCGACCCCTCGCATCCGTCCTCGGTGGCCCCGGGCAAACGTCCGCGGCTGACGCCGAATCCGGCGCTGGCGCTGAAAAACGGCAAGGCCTACATGCCCTTCGGCACCCCGGGCGGCGACGTGCAGATCCAGGCGATGATCCAGGTCTTCCTCAACATCAACGTCTTCGGCATGTCGGTGCAGGACGCGGTCGAGGCGCCGCGTTTCGCCAATTACAGCTATCCGGGTTCCTTCGAGCCGCATCCGTATTTCCCGGGCCGCCTGTACCTGGAGTCGCGCATCGTCAAATCCACCGGCGAGGCGCTTGCTGCGATGGGACACAAGGTCTACTGGTGGGACGACATGACCTGGCTGGCCGGTTCGGTATGCACCATCGTCAACGATCACGCGCAGGGCGTGCTGCACGGCGGTGCGGATCCGCGGCGCCCGGCCTACGTGCTCGGCTGGTGATCCGGGCCTGCAGCGCTTTACAAGGTGCGGAGTGGCACGAATGCTGCTCCGCTCCAGCCGCGCCGGCAGGGGCCGGCACATAACAAGGAGACTCAGCATGCAAACAACCAGCAAATCGGTGGTCGGGGCCGCGGCTGCGGCCCTCACCATCACCATAGTCGCAGCGCAGGCCGCGTTTGCGGCCTATCCCGACCGCCCGGTGCGCATGATCGTCGGCTTCCCGCCAGGCGGCGCCGCCGACATCCTTGCGCGCGCCGCCGGGCAGCAATTGTCCGAGCGCATTGGCCAGCAGGTCGTCATCGACAACCGCGGCGGAGCCGGCGGCCTGATCGCCACCGAAACCGCGATGCGCGGCAATCCCGACGGCTACACGCTGCTGTTCTCATCGATCCCGCACGTGATCAACCCGCACCTCTACAAGAAGGTTGCCTACGACGCCCTGAAGGACTTCACGCCGGTGGTGCAGTTCGTCGCGGTGCCGCTGATGATGGCCTCGGGCCCGTCGCTCAAGGCGCAAACGGTGAAGGAGCTGATTGATTACGCCAAGGCCAACCCGGGCAAGCTCAATTACGGTTCCGCCGGCAGCGGCTCGTCGAGCCACCTCGCGGTGGAACTGTTCAAGAGCATGGCTGGCATCGACATGGCGCACATTCCGTACAAGGGCACCGGTCCGCTGATCACCGACATGATCGGCGGCCAGATTGCGCTGACCATTGCCAGTGCGGTGCCGCTGGCGCCGCAGGTGCGTTCTGGCAAGCTGCGCGGACTCGCGGTGACCGGGCCGAAACGCTCGCCGGCATTTCCGGCCATCCCGGCAATCGCCGAAACCGTGAAAGGGTATGAGGTGATCAACTGGTTCGGCATTTTCGCGATCGCGGGCACGCCGAAGGCAGTCACCGAACGCATCAACGCTGCCCTCAACGAAGCGCTGCGCACGCCACAACTCGTCAAGACGCTGCAGGCGCAGGGCGCCGAAGCCGTCGGCGGCAGTCCCGCGGATTTCGAGCGTGTGGTACGCGCCGATTACGCGAAATGGGGTCGCGTGGTGAAGCAATCGGGCGCGCAGGTCGATTGACGCGCGCCCTGGCCGTCCACCCTGTGAGGATAATGATTGAGCAACACTGAAACACTGCCGGACCCGCGCGATGCCGCGGGTGTTTCAAATCATCCGCTGCAGGCCGCAGCCGCAGGCGGCGATGACGCCGCGTTGCAGGCGGCGTTGCGCGATGCGCTGCAGGCCGGCGATGATGTTGAGATCCGCGCCGCGCTGGGCACTCAGCCGCCGGGCCGCGCACAGCGTGTCGCGCGCCTGCTCGCCACGGCGCTGGACGGC
>VFQT010000334.1_pt1 | contig 70903 bp, 69 predicted proteins | sample 3512381 | NCBI WGS metagenome assembly VFQT01 (sample SAMN10412376, study PRJNA504923) | tailings metagenome | isolation source: Relicate 2 Philex TSF3 active mining site | place: Philippines: Tuba, Benguet | collected 2017-08-29
AATCCGGGTCAATGAAGATTCTCATTTGAGTTGCCAAACCCAACGGAGGCACGCCCCCGATGGGAAAACCAGTGGCCGCACGCACCGCGTCGGCATCAACCCGTGAACACTTGGCACCACCAGCAGCTGCTGCCAACTTCTTTTCGTCCAATTGATTAGATCCACTCACCAGTGCCATCACAATCTCATCGTCAACCCCAAACACCAATGACTTCACAATTTGTCCAACCGTGACTCCAATTGCGTTTGCTGCATCTTGTGCAGTTTTTGTCCCCTCGGGAAACTTTCGTACCTCAATTTCGAGACCAGCATCGCGAGCCGCTTGCACCACTCGCACAACATTGGGATGGGCGTTTTGATCAGACATTCGTTGCAAGGCTAGACAATCGCTCTAAGATTTACCTCTGCGAAAGGGAGTATCCCACTCACTGAGCGTCGTCATCACGGTCATTTGACTCGGCGTTCAGGGGCATCATGCCTGGGAAAGACTTTCGGCATTCCCGTTAACAACTGCCGAAAGCATCAGCCCATGAAATCCTCCACTGAATCGTCGCCTCTTGCCTCTCCCCATTCGGAGACTCTTGAACGCATTCTTAACTCTCTTCAGACAACTTCATCCGGATTTTCTCATGCCGATGCAGAACAAAAACTTCAAGAACTTGGTCCGAATCTTCTTGCAGAAACTCCTCCCACACCCGCATGGAAAAGATTCATTGCCCAATTCTCGAATCTGTTGACATTCATATTGATTGCAGCCGCAGTCATCAGTCTCATTGTTGCCAGAGAAGTGAAGACACCAGCTGTTGTTTTCACCGTTGTTCTGATGAATGCGATTATCGGCTTTGTTCAAGAGAACAAGGCCGAAGCGTCTCTAGCTGCACTTCGAAAAATGTTGGCAACATCTGCGCGCGTAAAGCGTGGTGGAACATGGTGCAATATCGATACCGCGCATCTTGTTCCCGGAGACATTGTCCTTATTGAAGCGGGAGACAGGGTTCCTGCGGACGGTCGCATCATTACGGCGACAAATCTTGAAGTAGAAGAAGCAGCACTGACTGGTGAAAGTCTTGCGGTTACGAAGAATCTTGATACCGCACCAGAGGGCGCGGCACTTGGTGATCGCAAGTGCATGGTGTTCATGAACACCACTGTGACTCGTGGCCGAGCGGAGTTTGTTGTTACCGCCACTGGCATGAATACAGAGATGGGAAAAATCGCTGGACTTCTTGCGTCCACCGCGACAGACAAGTCTCCGCTTGAGAAACAGTTAGATGCGCTTGCTCACAGTCTTGCCAAGCTGGCGGGTGTCATCGTTGCTCTTGTGTTTGTCATTGGCCTTATCTCTGGCGACTCGCTCAGCGACCTCTTTCTCACATCCGTCGCGCTCGCTGTTGCTGCAATTCCTGAAGGTCTTCCAGCTGTCACCGCAGTAACGTTGGCAATCGGTGTGACGCGAATGGCGAAGTACAACGCCATCGTGAAACAACTTGCAAGTGTCGAAACACTTGGTTGTACCAGCGTGATTTGTTCTGACAAGACCGGAACTCTCACATTGAACCAGATGACTGCGCGCACTCTGGTGTACATGGGAACGCCTCATGCGATTACCGGCGAAGGGTATTCCCCTGAAGGACGCATTATTCCCGAAGAAGGCGATGACCCTCTCGTGCTTGCATCCACACTGCTCCCCATGGCGTTATGCAATGACTCTGTTGTGCATCAGAACGCATCAGGTGAATGGGAATTAGTTGGCGACCCCACAGAGGGGGCACTAACCGTACTTGCAATGAAGGGAGGGCTTGATCCTGTTGATTTACGCACGCATCGCCCACGTATTGCTGATGTCCCATTCGACAGTGCACACAAGTACATGGCCACATTCCATCAACTTCCCACAGACGATGGACGTGAAGTTGTGCGCCTATATGTAAAGGGCGCACCAGACGTACTACTGAATTACTCGTCACGCGTCATCGACAGCAGTGGCGCTGCGGTCGACATCACCAATCATTATTCATCGTTGTTGGAACACAACAACAATCTGGCGTCAGAAGGACTTCGTGTGCTCGCTGTTGCCCAACGAGAATTTGATATTGACGCATGGCAGGAAATACGAGACGAAGACCCAATGTCGTTGGTACATGAACTGACGTTTCTTGCCTTAGTTGGAATCATCGACCCACCACGGCCAGAAGCGCGAGACGCAATTGCCAAGGCCCACTCTGCCGGTATTGCGGTAAAGATGATCACCGGAGACCACGCGTCTACCGCAGCTGCTGTTGGTCGAAGCATTGGCCTCGACGGCAATGTCTTAACGGGAGATCAATTAGATCAACTATCGGAAGAGCAACTAGATGAGGCGGTTCATACCACCACTGTTTTTGCTCGCGTGTCCCCCACTCACAAAATTCGACTCGTCGCATCATTACAGCGCAACAAACATGTTGTCGCGATGACAGGCGATGGCGTCAACGATGCACCAGCCCTCAAGAAAGCCGACATCGGAGTTGCCATGGGTATCACCGGCACCGAAGTCACCAAAGAAGCCGCGACCATGGTGCTCACCGACGACAATTTCGCCACCATTGTTCGGGCCGTTGAGCGTGGTCGCACCATTTACGACAACATCGTCAAGTTTGTCCGGTTCCAACTCAGCACAACACTCGGATTTGCTGCCGTCTTTCTTCTGGCATCACTGCTTGACATTGCAAGTAGGAAACCATTCACAGCAATTGCAATCTTGTGGGTGAACATCGTCATGGACGGACCGCCCGCAATGGCACTTGGCGTTGACCCAGCCGCGAACGATGTTATGGATCGCACACCGAGGCCTTCGTCGGAACCAATCCTCACACGACGGCGCTGGAGTGCGGTCGTCCTGTCAGCAGCTGTGATGGCCGTTGGAACTCTTGCTGTTTTTGCGTGGGCACCCGGCGAAGCAACAAAAGCCGGCACAGCAAGCGTTGCGGGAACGATGGGCTTCAACACCTTCGTTCTGTTTCAGTTCTTCAACATCCTGAATGTGCGTAGCGAACGAGCATCTGTCTTTCACAGGCTGACATTCTCCAACAAACCGTTATGGATTTCTCTGGTGGCGGTTCTGCTTCTGCAAGTAGGCGTTACCCACATTGGCATCCTTCAGCGCCTCTTTGACACAACGTCTATTTCGCTTCAACAATGGGCTGTCTGCGTCGCAGTTGCATCGTCAATTCTGTGGGCGGAAGAACTACGAAAAATAGTCATTCGCGCTCGTGGCGTGTGACGAAACCCCAACCGACAGAAGCTATGAAAGTCGGAGGTTCTAGCCCCTATAATCAGGGCTACGAAAGGGAGTATCCCACTTCCACCGTGTCGTCAACACGGCCTTCGGGTCCGGCACGAGGGGGCGAAAGCCCGGGAAAGACTTTCGGCAAGACACATACACAACTGCCGAAAGATCACTATGAAGTGCCCAAACTGCAATATCAACCTCGTCATGACAGACCGACAAGGAATCGAGATTGACTACTGCCCCGATTGTCGAGGTGTATGGCTTGACCGAGGCGAACTTGACAAAATCATCGAAAGAACTGCTCCCACGACGGCGCCTTCGGCAAAGCCCCAGAAGCGTGACGACGATTGGGACGACGATGATGATTACAAGTTCAAGAAGGCTCCATATCCCTACAAGAAGAAGAAAATGTCCAGCATGCTTGGCGACATTTTTGACTTCGGATAACCGTCACGACGCAACCGATTTCGCATTCAATCACCTGCAGTCCACACAATTCAGATAACGAGGAACTATGTACAAGAACACAGCCAAAACAGCAGTTTTACTCGCCGCACTTGGTGGCCTGATTGTGGGAATCGCCTCACTTCTTGGTGGAGGAAGTTCTAGCGCAGTGATGTTTGGCCTCGTCATGGCTCTCGTCATGGTGGGTGGCTCGTATTGGTTCAGTGACAAATTGGCTCTCAAGTCAGCAAGAGCTCAAGTGATTACCGAAGCCGACCATCCCGAGTTCTACAACATGGTTCGTAATCTTGCCCAACGGGCCAACATGCCCATGCCACGTGTTGCCGTATCACCTAGCGATCAACCGAATGCATTTGCTACAGGTCGCGGACCAAACAACGCGGTTGTCTGCGCCACCACTGGACTTCTTCAGTCACTCACACCCGCCGAAGTAGAAGGTGTCATGGCGCACGAATTAATGCATGTTCGCAACCGAGACATTCTCATTGGTTCGGTTGCCGCAGCAGTAGCCACAGCCATTTCATCAATCGCACAAATGGCAATGTTTGCGACCATGTTCGCCGGCGGTGGCCGCGATGACGAAGATCGCCCTAATCCATTTGCCATCTTGTTGGTGTCAATGTTGGCACCACTTGCAGCAAGTTTGATTCAGATGGCAATCAGTCGTAGCCGCGAATTTGAAGCAGATCGTTCAGCCGCAGAACTTCTGGGTAATGGTGAACCACTAGCAAAAGCACTGGAAAAAATTGAAGTGCTCGCCGCGCGTATGCCAATGCAAGTATCCCCTGCACAAGCTCAGGCATACATTCACAATCCATTGGCAGAAATGCACCACAAGCGCGGAACCGGAGTGGACGTAGGTCGTTTGTTTTCCACCCATCCAGCAACTGAGGAGCGCATTCGTCGTCTTCGCGAAATGACTTTTTAGTCTTCCGCTTCTGCTGGTCCGCTAAACGCAAACAATGCAGCACCGACAAGGGAAATGATTCCCGCTACCAGATACGGAACGTCGTAGTTACCCGCCGCATCACGAATTGATCCAATCAGGATGGGACCAATTGCTGTTCCCGACAACGACACCAATCCGGATCGTGCTGAGATTCGTGCGTAATCCTTCACACCAAAACGCTGCGCAATCAACAGCGACTGCATCATCAACACATTTCCCACCATTGCGCCAAATAAACCAATTGAGACAAACAGAGCGACCGTGTTGTGCATCTGGCCAATCAGAATGATGGCACTTCCCTGCACAACGGCGATAAACACCATGAATTTTGCAAGCGGAAACTTCGGAATGACGCGCCCACCAACCAATCGAAACACCACACTTGCCCCTGACAAGACCGATGTTGCAAGTGCTGCAGTTTCCTTGGTAGTGCGTTCCTCTACCAACTTAACGATCTGTTGAATAGCACCCACTTGGCTACCCATCACCAGCACATACCCCAATGTGACAATCCAGAAAAACCGAGTGCGCACGGCAACACTCATGGGCGTGCCAGGCATCTCCATCACATGGTTCTCTGGTTTCGGTTGACCATCGGGCATCCAATTCAACGGCCCAGGCTCTGCGCGAATCAACAGAAACGTGGGAATACTCATTCCCAATAGCCACATCACAGCCAAAATTGGTGCTGCACCGTTGATGGTTCGCGAGTCAATGAGCGACTTGATTAATGGCGAAAGAACAATTCCGCCAACCGATAATCCTGAACTGGCTGCCGCGATTGCAGAGGCGCGCTTCGTGTGGAACCAACGCGTCACCACAGTGGTCGCAAGCGTTAACCCACTTGACGACCATGCGATTGCAAATACGCCATACACAACGAACAGGTGCCATTTCTGTTCTACATAACCAAGCCCCAACAGTGAGACCGAACCAAGAATTGCGCCACCATACGCAATATGGCGCACGTCGTATTGCGCAATTAATCGAGCGACCACCACGTTCCACACGCCGCCCACCAAAAAGAAAAACGTGGTAGCTATCGACAGCGACGAGATGTTCCACTCAGGGTTCTCGTTACTGAAGGCATTCAGATACACCGACATTCCGTAGAAGCCCAGTGCTGATCCGAAGAACAACAGCACGAAGCAACCACCAACGACCCACCAGCCCGGGAATGAATCACGCGGAGCCAGATAGACACGTGTGGCGTCCTTTGCCAGTGTCTCCCCCATGAGGGTCACCCTAGACCACGTCGAACTCGTGGTCGTTAGTGAGGCTGGTTATACAAATGCTGCGTAGCCGTCGCGTTCAAGTTCATCGGCAAGCTCTGGGCCAGCGGTCTTCACGATTCGACCAGCGGCCAGAATGTGAACGACGTCTGGCTTCAACTCTTCCAGCAATCGCACATAGTGAGTGATTGCCAAAACACCGAGATTGTTTTCATGGGTAGCTGCTTCAACGCGACGCGCACAGTCACGTAACGCATCGATGTCTAGTCCAGAGTCCAATTCGTCCAAGATGGCAATTTTGGGCTCTAACACTCCCAGTTGAAGTGTTTCGTTACGCTTCTTCTCGCCACCAGACAAGTCAACATTCAACGCGCGCGACACCAAATCTGCATCAAAGTTGATTCGAGCAGCTTCTGCTGAAATTCGACCTGACAAATCTGCAACCGAACGGCCTCGGGCGGTCAATGCCTCTGCAAGTACTTCGTCAACATGAACACCTGGCACTTCTGTGGGGTACTGCATCACCAAATGCAATCCTGCGGACGCGCGCTTCCATGTGGGCAATGACAACATGTCAATACCGTCAAGCGTTACTGAACCAGCAGTCACGGTGTAGCCAGGCTTCCCCATGATGACTGCCGACAATGTTGACTTTCCTGCACCGTTCGGCCCCATGATTGCATGCACTTCGCCGGAGTTCACTTCTAAGTCAATTCCACGAAGGATTTCCTTGCCAGCAACTTCTGCGCACAAACCTTCAATTTTCAATGTGCTCATGAGTTGTTCTCCTTTGCCGAGACAATGACTTCGCCGTTCACAACGTTGGCATCAAAAACAGCCACTGGTTGTGTTGCGGGCAACGTGTCGGGCTCACCAGTTTCCAAACTGAATGCACTGCCGTGCTTGATGCATTCGATCTGCTTTGACTCGCACCACACCAATCCATCTGACAACGAGATATCGGCATGACTGCAACGATCAGCTATGGCGAAGACTTCGTTGTCAATTCTGACAACCGCAACCGCAGTGCCGTCAACCATGACGCGACGTGCAGTGCCGTGTTCTAGTTCATCGAACTTTCCAATATTTGTGCTCACGACAACTCTCCTTCGCGACGCAACTTCTCAGAAATCTGAGCTTCAAGATCAGATGTATCAATTCGACGTGGCAAACGCTCGAGAACATCTTTGAAAAAGCCAAATACCACGAGTCGTTCTGCAACTTCTGGTGGTACGCCACGGCTTTCCAAGTAGAAGCGCTGGTCCTCATCAATAGAACCAACTGTGCTGGCATGACTGCACTTCACTTCGTTGGTTTCAATTTCCAGATTGGGAACACTCTCGGCCCAAGCGCCAGCACCCAAGGTGAGGTTGCGATTGGTCTGGAACGCTTCAGACTTCGATGCGTTCTTCTCAATGCGAATAAGTCCTGTATAAACGCTGCGTGCCGAACCTCCGATTGCGCCTTTGAACAGAAGGTCGCTGTACGTGCGTGGAGCTTCATGGCGCTGCAACGTTCTGAAGTCATGCATTTGTGTTCCACTTGCGAAATACAACGCCAACTGCTGTGCATTGGCTCCCGATTCCACCAATCGTGCTTCGGCGCGCACACGTGCGTAGTCGCCACCAAGCGCAATTGTGTTCAACCGAGTGTTTGAATCGCGATAGCCAGCTGTGTGCTGATGACCAATCATCCATGTACGCAAACCAAGTTGGTTAATGCCGACATAGTTGACCGTCGCCCCAGCAGCTGCCCGAATTTCCAACAACGGGCACACCAACGAGGTCACGGTGTCTTCAGAAATGAAACGCTCGACAACTGTGATTTCACCGTCACCCTCGGTGTCGATGACCAAACGAGGGAACGCGACAATGCCATCGGACTCAAGATGATGGGTGATCTCAATAACCCCGTCGTGGTACACACTCTTCGGCAAAACCAATGTTGTTTCTACACCTTGTGCAAGGTTCATTTCGGCAAATACATCCGATGGTGTCTTCATAGCAACACCAGCGCGCGACTGTGATGCCAAGAATGAGTCAGCACCGGTCACAACCGTGCGCACTGTTCCATTCGAGAACCGAGACAGATCTAGTTCACCAATTCGGCTGTAGCGCCAGATTTCTTCTTCTGTGCTCGGCAGAGCAATGGTTGCGTTCATAAGGGGGTGTCTTTTCTGTGTTACTTCTTCTTGCGCCACCAACGACGCTTTTTGTTTCGTTCTGCGTTGACTTCTTCAATCATCTGTGCGCCGATTGAGTTGATGATGTCTTCGGCTGCATCCAACACGGCTGCTGCTGATCCATCGTCCAACCCGGGTACTTCGGGTGGCGTAGGTGGAACGATGGCAGTTCCGTGAACCCACGCAACATCGGCCAGTCTCCGCTCGTACTTTTCGCAGTTGTCGGGACAACGCCACGGTGCATCTGGTGCTAAATCGAGATTGCATTTGCGCACGGCATCGCCGTTGGCATACGTGCGACTCTCGAAATGCTTGCATTCATTCCGCATTGGCATGGCGTGAACCACGTCGACATCAGCCGACGGAGCCCTCCATCTGCAATTCGATGAGGCGACTCCATTCCACTGCATATTCCATGGGAAGCGTGCGAGTGACAGGCTCAATGAAGCCATTGACCACCATGCTCATGGCTTGTTCTTGTGACAGTCCGCGACTCATCAAGTAGAACAACTGCTCGTCTGCAATTTTCGACACAGTGGCTTCGTGTCCGATTTCTGCATCCTTCTCGCCCACTTCCATGTACGGAAGAGTGCGGCTCTCACTTTCACCATCCAAAATCAACGCATCACACTGAACGTGGCTCTTGCATCCGTACGCACCTTCGTCAACACGAACAAGACCGCGATACGTGGTAATACCGCCGTCTTTACTAATGGATTTGGACACAATCTTTGAAGACGTCTCGGGTGCAGCGTGAACCATCTTTGCGCCAGCGTCCTGGTGCTGACCTGCACCTGCATATGCAACCGACAACACTTCACCGGTTGCTTTTGGACCCACCAAGTAAACACTTGGGTACTTCATGGTCAGTTTTGAACCGATGTTTCCATCAATCCATTCCATGTGCCCTTCTGCTTCAACACGCGCACGCTTCGTGACCAAGTTGTACACGTTGGGTGACCAGTTTTGAATGGTGGTGTAGGTGACATGCGCGCGTGGCTTCACCACAATCTCGACAACAGCGGAGTGCAAAGAGTCGCTGGTGTACACCGGCGCAGAACAACCTTCGATGTAGTGCACTTTTGAACCTTCATCGGCGATGATGAGTGTGCGTTCGAACTGACCAGCGTTCTCCGAGTTGATTCGGAAATAAGCCTGCAGCGGCATTTCGCACTCAACACCTGGTGGAACGTAAATAAATGAGCCACCCGACCACACCGCAGTGTTGAGCGCGGAAAACTTGTTGTCTCCAGGAGGGATGACGGTTCCGAAATACTTCTTTACCAAATCGGGATATTCGCGCAACGCGGTGTCCATGTCGCAGAACAAAATTCCCTGTGCTTCCAAATCCTCACGGTTGCGGTGGAACACAACTTCTGACTCATATTGCGCGGTCACACCAGCCAAGTACTTGCGCTCTGCTTCTGGAATTCCCAACTTCTCGTATGTGGCCTTCATCTGCTCGGGAAGGTCGTCCCACTCGTCCACCTGATCGGTCGCTGGCTTGAGGTAGTAGTAGATGTCTTGGAAATCGATGTCGGGCATGTTGTCGGCAAACCATGGCGCCATGGGCTTGCGATCGAAAATTCCTAAGCTGCGAAGACGCAACTGCGTCATCCAACGTGGCTCACCTTTCCACCATGAGATTTGTTCGACAACGCGCTGGTTCAAACCTTTTTCAGGTTCGAAGGCGTATTCGACTTCGTCGCTCCAGCCCAGGCTGTACTTGGTGAGATCAAGGTCAAATGTGGTCACGGGGGTGTCCTTTTTGTGTCGTACCGGCCCAGCCGAGGCTGGGGTATTTGCACTACGGCCATAGTAACAATTCCCCCGCCCAGAACCCACCTGCCTCCCCCAGATAAGCCATACAGGTAGCGTCATTCGTCTCATGGAACGTTTCGGTCTCGTCGGCCTGCCCAACGCAGGTAAATCATCTCTCTACAACGCACTCACCGGCGGCGGCGCCCTGGCCGCCCCTTATGCCTTCGCCACCAAAGACCCCAACATCGGCGTGGCCAAGGTTCCCGACCACCGCCTTTTGCAACTGTCGGCAATGTCGAAGACTAAGAACATCGTTCATGCCTCTGTTCAGGTTGTTGACATTGGTGGATTGGTAGAAGGCGCCAGTAAGGGCGAAGGCTTAGGCAACAAGTTCTTAGCCAACATTCGTGAAGTAGACGCCATTGTGTACGTTCTTCGCGCATTTAAAGATGACGACGTACCTGGCCCAGATGATCCACTTGAACACCTGAGAGTTGTCGAACTTGAACTTGCTCTCGCAGATCTTGAGACAGTGGAGGCTCGTCTTAATCGCGTGAAGAAAACTGCGCGAGTCGACAAATCAAATCAAGAAGAGGTTGAAGTCCTGCAACGCGCTTATGACGCCCTCGCAGATGGTCTCCCGATTTATCGTTCAACACTTTCAAAAGACGATCGTGAAGCATTGGCTCCGCATTTCTTGCTCACAAATCGCCGCGTCTTGGCAGTGGTCAACGTGGGAGAAAACGAACTTGACACAATTCCGGCAATGGAAGAGCGCGTCCGTAGCGAATTATGCCCACCAGGGTCAGTGCAAGAGAACGACATTGAGGTACTCGGCATGAGTGTGCAGATTGAAGCCGAAGCGGCTCAACTGCCCGATGAAGATCGCGCCGAAATGTTGGAGGCATTGGGCCTTGGAGAAGGTGCGCTCGCAAAAATGGTGCGAAGCGCCTATCACGTTCTCGGGTTGCGCACGTATTTCACCACTGGCGAAAAAGAAACTCGTGCATGGACATTCCACGCTGGCGATAAAGCACCTGTGTGTGCTGGAAAAATCCACTCCGATATTCAGCGTGGATTTATTCGAGCCGAAGTCATCCATTGGGACGAACTAATTGAACTCGGGTCATGGAATGCCGCAAAAGATGCCGGCAAAATTCGGTCCGAAGGCAAGGAATACGAATTCGTCGACGGTGACGTCACCGAATTCCGATTTAACGTGTGATCATGACCTCGCCTTCACCCCTGCACGGATCGCAATCCGTCTGGTTAGTGAGCAACGGACGCGTTCTTGCCTCGGCACGCCGAGCCATATCCCGTGCCGAGCGTCGCCGTGGATTACTTGGCGTCAGCGAAGTTTCCGAGCCGTTGATTCTTGATCCGTGCACCTGGGTGCACACAGTCGGCATGAAAACTGCAATTGATGTGGTGCATGTTTCCAACGACGGTGTCATTGTTGCAACTGCTCATATGCGTCCATGGCGTGTGGGTCCGTGGATTCGACACTCACACTTCGTCATTGAAGCGGCACCCGGATCTATTGATAGATGGAACGTAAAGCTGGGCGACACAGTGGAGATTCGTGATGTCATCGAATGATGCAGTCACGTCAATTGTGCATGCTGGCCTTTGGCTAGTTGCCACCCCCATTGGCAACATGGACGACATCTCGCCGCGTTCTGTCTCAGTTCTCAAATCATCTGCAGTGATTTGTTGTGAAGACACTCGACACAGCGGAACTCTGTTGAAGCGCATTGGCGCATCACCTCAACGTCTCATCGTGACCAATGAGCACACCGAACATGACGCCATCGCAGAGGTGTTGTCGCTTCTCTCCAACAATTCCGTTGTGTCAGTTATTACCGATGCTGGTACTCCAGCAATTAGCGACCCAGGTCAACGCCTTGTTGCGGCCGCCATCGCCGCCGGATTTCCCGTTTTCGCAACGCCTGGCCCAGTTGCATTTGTTGTAGCGGCGGCCATTAGTGGCTTGCCCACCGAACGAATTGCGTTTGACGGATTCCTTCCCCGCTCAGGACCAGAGCGACGCGAGCGGATCACCGAAGTGGCCCGTGAGCGACGCACAACAGTTTTGTATGAAGCACCGCATCGTCTTGTGAAAACCTTGACTGACCTACGAGATGCATGTGGCAATGACCGCCAGGTAGTGCTCACGCGAGAACTCACCAAATTGCACGAAGATGTATGGCGTGGCACGCTCAGCGAAGCAGTGCTCCATGCCAACAACAACGAACCACGCGGCGAGTACGCCATTGTTTTGGCACCATTTTCCAGCGACACTGTTGAGGTGACTGACGCCGACATCGTTCATGAACTTGAATCACGTATCTCAATGGGTCTGTCGAAGCGTGATGCAGTTGACGAGGTCACCACGGCTCTTGGCGTTCCGCGCAAGCGCGTGTACGCATTGGCGGTGAATTCGTGAGCGAACAACGCACTGCAGCATTCTTTGATTTAGACCGAACCCTCATCGCAGGATCATCTGCATTTGTCTTCGCTCGCGCGGCTCGAGATGCCGGATTTATTCGTCTGTTTGACTTCATCCCAGACGTTGTTCGTGCGTTGAAGTTTCAATTCCTCGGGTCAAGCGATGAATCATCGGTCGGTGTGCGTGACCGCATTCTTGCTGGTGTGGGAGGAGTGAAACAGTCCGACCTGGTGGGTCTGAACGACATCGTGCTGCCCGAATTACTTGGACTCATCAGACCTGAAGCGCGCGCACTACTAGAACAACATCACACCGCTGGCAGAGAAACGTGGATTGTTTCAGCGTCACCCATTGAAATTGTTGAGCCGCTTGCCATTGCACTTGGCATGACAGGCGGCATTGGCACACGAGGTGAAGTTGACAATGGCGTGTACACCGGACGGCTGGATGGCCCATTCTGTTACGGCGAAGGAAAAGCTGAAGCTATTTCGCAATTAGCTACCGAGCGAAACATTGATCTGGCAAATTCGTGGTCGTACTCAGACAGCATGAGCGATGTTCCCATGATGGAGCTTGTGGGTCACGCAGTTGCCGTCAACCCCGACTCAGAACTGTCACAACTGTCGCGGCAAAAAGGATGGCCAGTGGTCGTCTTCGCACAGCGCTCCAGAATGCTCATCCGTCGCTCCACCACCATTTCATTTGTGACGGTGTCACTCGTTGCAGCGTATGCGCTCGGCATCAAACGCGGGCGACGTAGTTAACTGATCGTTGAATTACTGATGCGCCAAGGGCGCAAGAGCTAATTGACGACTCATCGCAACTAGACGACCAGAAGAATCCCACAGTTCGCCATTTTCTTCGAAGTATCCACCTTGAATCACCGTGCTGTAGAAGCGACATGCGATTGGTCCGGGCGCGGGTACGGCTCGGACATGAACTGTGAGTTCAACAGTTGGTGCCCATCCAATTAATCCGTACTTGTTGAACAGCACCGGCGGTCCGGCATCTGCTGCCAATAACAACGCAAGTGTGTCAACAGCACGTCCATCCGCAAACGAAAAGTATGTACGTATCTCTGCGCGGTCGGCATGACTGTTTGCAATCCACGACATGTCGTCTGGATGGAAACGGCTATCCAATCGCGACCCCAAGCTGGGCGCCATATCTGGGTTCGGGGCGCGCTTCTCACATTGGTCAAATGGCGGCAGATCAGGTGGCGTGATGTCAATGTGTTGTAGACCATCGTCTGCATTGACATCTCCGAATGTTCCCAATACGCGAATGACCTCTTTGTCACCGCTTCGCAACGAGCCCATCATTGTTGTGAGGCGGCGGCCCGCTTTCACCGTTTCAACATGAGTGGTTGCCGGACCTTCGATGCCAGGTGACAAATAATGAGCGGTCACAGACAACGGATGCGCACGTCCACACTCGGTGCGCATCGCGTTGGCAGCAAGGGCCAGCAAATACCCACCATTTGCAATTCCTGGGCCGATGTTCCACCGCTCCTGAATGGGCGTGTTGTACGACCCGTCGCCTAACGACGTTGCGGCGGTAGCGAGATCGAACTCAAAAGGCATTAGACGAGCGTACGAAAGTTGACGCGCCAAAAACGAACCGACTTCTCGCCGGTCTCGTGCCGTAGCCTGAATGAGTGGCCAAGTACTACCTCACGACACCTATCTATTACGTGAACGCACGGCCTCACTTGGGCCATGCCTACACCACCATTGTCGGTGATGCACTTGCGCGTTGGCACCGCCTTCTCGGTGACGATGTGTACTTCCTCACCGGAACAGACGAACACGGCCTCAAGATTCAACAAGCCGCAGAGGCAGCCGGCACCACCCCACAAGAATTCACCGATTCAATTGCTCCCCTTTTTCAGCAGGCATGGGAACGACTCAATATCTCGCACAATGACTTCATTCGCACCACCGAAGAACGGCACAAAGTGGGCGTGTCCAAACTTCTGCAAGCCTGCTACGACGCGGGCGATATCGAACTTGATACATACGAAGGTTTGTATTGCGTTGCGTGTGAGGCCTACTTCACCGAAGACGATCTCGACAATGGCAACTGCCCCATCCATAAGCGCGCCGTCGAGCACGTCAAAGAAGAGAATTATTTCTTCCGCTTGTCACGATTTGAGCAACGTCTTTTGGATTGGTATGCATCGCATCCACATGCAGTAGTTCCCGAGCACCGCGTCAATGAAGTGTTGGGCTTCATCAAACAAGGTCTGCAAGATTTTTCCGTTAGCCGTAAGTCGCTGACATGGGGTATCCCCCTCCCCTTCGATTCGTCACATGTTGCCTACGTCTGGTTCGACGCCCTCGCTAACTACATCACCGCAATTGGTTATGGCACCGATGACGAAAAATTCTCCACCTGGTGGCCTGTCAACCATCACCTCATTGGAAAAGACATCATTCGATTCCACAACGTGTACTGGCCCGCAATGTTGATGTCGGCCGGAATCGAGCCGCCACGTGGCTGGGCAGTTGGTGGATGGTTACTTGTTGGCGGCGAGAAAATGTCTAAGACATCAGGAAATGTTGTGAATCCACTCGACCTTGTTGACGAAATCGGTGTCGATGGCTTCCGTTACTACGTTTTGGCCGACACCTCGTACGGCAATGACGGCGACTTCACATACGAAGGTCTCATCTCTCGTTACAACTCTGACCTTGCCAACAACTTGGGCAACCTTGCCGCTCGTGTTGCAACAGTTGTTGGGAAAAAATGCAATGGACTTGGCACAGCCCCATCACCCGACAGCCCGTTGGCTCCACTTGCGGCACAGGCAGTGTCTGAGACAATTGCGCATTGGGAAGTTGTGCAACCTTCGCGCGCACTCGAAGCCACATGGCAACTCATCCGCGCTACCAATGCCCATCTCGAGAACAATGAACCGTGGAAAGCAGAGCCTGGTCAACACGTTGACGAAATCATGGGCGATGCACTTGAAGCGTTGCGCATTGTCACCCTGTTGGCATTTCCTGCAATTCCCGACACGGCGCGCGAAATTTGGCGACGCATCGGAATGACAACCGACATTGAAGAATGTCGCATCCCTGCAGATGTTCAGTGGGGTCGATACGTACCCGGACAACCAGTGGAAAAAGGTGATCCACTGTTTCCTCGTCGAACTGCATCATGACCTACGCGCGCGGCTGGACCGATACTCACTGCCACATCCACGACGACAAGATGGCGTTTGCTTCGCACGAGTCATTACAACGTGCGCGTGAAGCTGGGGTTGAGAAATTTGTTGTCATCGGATGTGATGCGCCCACGTGCGAACAAGCATTGACAGTGGCGTCGCAGCACTCTGACGTATGGGCGACCATTGGGCTGCATCCACACGATGCAGTTAATGGCGTGGACAGCATTGTCCCGTACATCACTTCGGACCGCGTTGTGGGTATCGGCGAGTGTGGCTTGGACTACTACTACGAACATTCTCCTCGCGAAGTGCAAATGAAGGCATTTGCCGAACAAATTGGATTGGCGCATCAACACAAACTCACACTTGTCATCCACACCCGCGACGCCTGGGACGACACCTTTCAGGTCCTTGACGCCGAAGGAATTCCAGAGAACACAATCATTCACTGTTTCACTGGGGGGCCACATGAAGCACGTGAATGCTTAGACCGTGGTGCATATTTGTCGTTCAGCGGCATTGTCACTTTCAAGAATGCAACAGACCTACGCGAAGCAGCACTTCTCTGCCCGTCAGATCGCATTTTGGTCGAGACCGATAGCCCGTTCCTCGCGCCAGTTCCGTTTCGTGGCAAACCAAACGAGCCAGCACACGTAGGCATCGTGGGCACTGCTATCGCTGATTTACGCGGAGTGGATGCTCAAGAATTTGCCAACACCACAACGGCGAACGCACAACGAGCGTTTCCGCGCATACATTCGTAGGCACATGGATCTCTCGCGCATCGACAAGAACCGCATCACGGTTGCCCTCGTAGCAACTGTTGCAGTCCTCACTGTCGGATTTTTGGCATCTGGCCGCGCCGCCGACACAGAAAAAGTAGAGAACACCGTTCTCACCACCACAACACTCGACATTGGGCTCGCTACCGACAGCACAGTGGATGCGCCCGCAAACCTTGATGGCCCTGTCAGTGTCGACCCCAACGGGCAAGGTCAAATCGCATACCCAGCAGACAACGATGGCCAAATGGCGCGTGGCACTGCGTCTTTTAAGCGGTTTCCCACATCGGCCAAAACCGGATGTGTTACGTCGCTTGCACCACTTGGTGCCACCATCACCGTTCGCAATTTGAATAATGGTCTCAAGACAACATGCCTCAACGTGAACATCATTTTGAATACATCTGGCGCATTCGACATCACACTTGATGCAAGCGTGTTTGAGTCAATTGCAGAACTTGTCGATTCACCACTTCCTGTTGAGTTGACCTGGTGACACTGACTCGAAGTGATGCATCGCGCCAACTTGAAGGCGCAGGTTTACGTGCGAAACGCGCACTCGGTCAAAACTTTGTTGTCGACCCCAACACAGTTCGTCGTATTGCTCGCCTCGCCCGAGTGGACGACAGCCAAGACGTTGTTGAAATTGGTGCCGGTCTCGGCTCGTTAACTCTCGCACTTGCAGAAACCGATGCCCGCGTTGTTGCTGTAGAGGTAGATGATTCGCTACTTCCATTGCTGAACGAAAATGTGGGGCACCTACCCAATGTGTCTGTGGTGCACGCCGACGCAATGAAAATTGACTGGTCAGACCTCTTGGCAGACAGCAACAACTGGGCTCTTGTTGCCAATCTTCCGTACAACGTCGCCACACCACTTGTTGCCGACATTCTTGATTTCGTTCCGCAAGTGACGCGCATGCTCGTGATGGTGCAGAAAGAAGTGGGTGAACGTTTCTGCGCGCAACCATCAACCGAAGCGTACGGAGCGTTGTCTGTCAAAGTTGCATACCATGCACGCGCCCAAGTGGTTGGGCTGGTCCCTGCATCTGTTTTTCTTCCACGACCAAATGTGGAATCGGCATTGGTCGAAATTGTGCGCCACGCATCACCAGTTGATACAACCATTGATCCAGATCTCTTGTTTTCATTGGTCAAGATGGGATTTGCGAAGCGGCGAAAAATGTTGCGCGGTGCGCTTGCTGGTCGAGTCACCCCAGAACAACTGGAGCGCGCGAGCATCGCTCCCACGTCACGAGCTGAAGAGCTCACAGTTCATGATTGGATTCGTCTTGCTCATGTTGTGAAGGACCACCAATGACAACCCTTCAGGCTCCTGCAAAGTTGACATTGACACTTACCATCACAGATGTTCGTGCCGATGGTTACCACCTCATCGACGCCGAGATGGTGGCACTTCAACTTTCAGATGTCATCACCATTACCGACAGTGACACCACATCAATCACAGTGAGTGGCCAATATGCGCACGGTGTTCCAACAGACCACAGCAATTTGGTACACGCGGCATTGAATCTGGTGAGCCGTACTGCACACGTTCATATTGAGAAGAACATTCCACACGGCGGGGGTTTAGGCGGCGGCTCTACCGATGCAGCAGCCATTCTGCGATGGGCCAACTTCACCAATCACCACGATGCGGCCGGCTTAGGCGCAGACATTCCATTCTCAATGGTGGGTGGCCGTGCTCAGGTCACGGGAATTGGCGACATCGTCACACCCCTTCCGTTCATCGAACGAGACATCACATTGTTTGTGCCGCCGCTTCACGTGTCTACGCCTCGGGTGTATGCGCAGTGGGATGCCATGGGCGGTCCACACGGAGACTTCGGTAACGACCTCGAACCTGCTGCGTGTGCTGCGTTCCCCGAGCTGGCCCAATGGCGCGACCGCATTGCCGAAGCATTTGGCATTCGGCCTCATCTGGCGGGCTCGGGCGCCACCTGGTTTGCACATGGCCACCTTCAGGCAGAAACCCCCGAGGGGCTTGTGGTGGTACACACGACAACGCGCCCCGATTCGGGACGCGTTGTTCGAGAACGGTGACTTGTTCGACTATTTGCGACGCTGGTGACGCGTACGGCGGAGCATTTTCTTGTGCTTCTTCTTACGCATGCGCTTGCGACGCTTCTTGATCAGTGAACCCATAAGGGAATAGAACCTATCGGGACATTCGGGAAAACGGAAAATCCGATACCGTTAGGGACGCTTTCCGGGATCGTCCAATTGGCAGGACGTCTGGTTTTGGTCCAGAAAATAGGGGTTCGAGTCCTCTTCCCGGAACCATTCAGGTTCTGTTGCCATCGCTGTCGTGGCCGTGCGGACATGTCATGACCATGTTCTTCCACTCATGATTCATTGTGCGACCGTACGAAAATGAGACCGTTCGTCGTCGCGTTCTACACTTAACAGCCATGAGCATCCGTTCCATGGAGAAAGTCACCACCAAGCGCTTGTCGCTCTTCACCGGACGGACGCACCCAACGCTCGCCCAAGAAGTCGCTGGCCACCTCAACGTTGAATTGGGTGATGCGAATTTGGTGCAATTTGCGAACGGAGAAATTCGTCCTCGCTTTACCGACAGCATTCGCGGTGGAGACGTGTTCATCATGCAGTCTCACTTCGGAACAGATGCGGGTTCCATCAACGATTCCATCATGGAACAACTCATCATGATTGATGCTGCACAACGCGCATCGGCAAAACGCATTACGGCAGTGTGCCCTTTTTACGGATATGCACGTCAAGATCGCAAAGCCGAAGGTCGCGAGCCCATCACTGCTCGCCTCATCGCAGACATGTTCAAAGCAGCAGGCGCTACACGAATGGTGTCTATCGATCTTCACAGCAGCCAGATTCAAGGATTCTTCTCTGGTCCTGTTGACCACCTCACCGCCATGCCCGTGCTTGAGCAATACGTACGTCAGCATGCCGAACAAGATTTAGTTATCGTGTCGCCAGATGCCGGACGCGTAAAAGTTGCAGAACGTTTTGCTCAACATTTGTCTGACAAAAATGCAGACGTCGCATTCATTAACAAGCGTCGACCGAAGGGCACTCAAAACGTTGCAATCGCCAAAGAAGTCATCGGTGACATCGATGGTCGTTTGTGCATCCTCACCGACGACATGATTGACACCGGTGGCACCATCGTGTCGGCTGCCGAACTGCTTCTCGATCGCGGTGCCAAAGAAGTGTGGGCCATGGCAACTCACGGCGTCTTGTCTGACCCCGCTGTTGAGCGGTTGTCGAACTCGCCCATTTCGCGTGTTGTACTCACCAACACCTTGCCCATGTCCGCTGACCGTCAATTCGACAAGTGTGAGGTGCTCTCGGTGGCCAAGATCATCGCCGATGCACTCGCTGCAGTCTTTGACGAAACCAGCGTCTCCGAGCTGTTCAACGGCGAAAACCAGTCCTAGACACCCCGCATGACCCCTATTTGGCCACGGTTCACGCCGAATTGGCCGCCCGTGTGGCAGTCACCCACATAGGGCATAGACTCGCTAGCCGTGTCGAATACAGCAACTCTCACCGCCGAAGCCGGTCGTCAACTAGGCAGCGCCGCATCACGTCGTCTCCGCGCCGCAGACCGCATCCCCGCAGTTCTCTATGGCCACGGAATGGATCCCATCTCCATCTCGGTTGCTCGTCGTGACTTGCGCATCGCATTGTCAGGCCCTGCAGGTCAAAACACCATCTTGTCTCTCAACGTTGGCGGCAACTCGTACAACGCAATCGTGAAAGAGATGCAGCGCCATCCTGTGCGTCGTACCGTTGCTCACGTTGACTTCGTGCAAATTGACTTGTCAGAAGAAATCACTGTCAACGTTCCCGTGCACCTCACCGGCACTGCCAAGCAAGTGTTGTCAGCTGGTGGACTTGTTGACCCCGCCGTCGACACCCTCGAAGTTCGTTCCACTCCTGCAAACGTTCCCAACGAAATTGCAGTCGATGTCACCAACATGACACCTGACAGCGTTATTCGTTTGAGCGATATTGCAATGCCAACTGGCGTCACGGCGCTTGGCGACCCTGAAATGCCAGTCGTCACCGTTCTTATGTCACGCGCTGCAGCTGAAGCAGCAACTGCTCCCGCCGAAGGTGAAGCAGCCGCTGCATCCACCGAAGCAGCAAGCTAGTTACACGGCCTCTGGGTCGTGACACAGGTGAACCATGTTGGGTCGCTCCGCTCCGCGAACAGGCGATATGCAACGCACGCTCGTTGTTGGACTTGGTAATCCCGGAAAGAAATACGCTCGCACCCGCCACAACGTGGGCACCGACGCCATCTTTGTGCTTGCCGAACGACACCGCGCGTCACTAAAAGTTGGCCGTGACAAAGCACAAGTGTCAGAACTCCGCCTTCACGACGAGCCCATCGTTCTTGCAGTTCCCACCACGTATATGAATGAGTCTGGTGAGGCTGTTGGCCCACTGTCACGTCGATTCAAAATCGAGCCATCGCGCATCATTGTCATCCACGACGAACTTGATCTTGCCCCTGGCGTAGTCAAGATCAAAGTAGGCGGCGGCCTTGCTGGCCACAATGGCCTGAAGTCAATTTCTCAACACTTGCGCACCGATGACTACATTCGCGTGCGAATTGGAGTTGGTAAACCAACATCTAAAGAACAGGGTGCCGATCATGTGTTGTCATCCATTCCTGCTGCTGAACGGAAGATTCTTGATGTCGCTGTTGAAGTAGCGGCTGATGCAGTTGAACGAATTCTTCAAGCTGGTGTTGCAACCGCAATGCAGGAATTCAACGCACGGTGAGCAGCAACCACACCCCACTTCCCTCTCTCGCAGATGTTGCGAAGACCGTTGCGCACGAGCCCGGCATCGAGAACATTGCGGGCCAAAAAAATGCAGTGCTTGCCGTACCTGAGGTGGCGAGAAGTGCTGTGATTGCCGCACTCACTCACGCAAACCCACGACGCCCCGTGGTGGTCGCCACCCCCACCGGCACAATCGCAGAAGAGATTGCCGACGATCTTCGGTCGTACGTACACCACGATGATGTAGTTCTGTTTCCAGCGTGGGAGACATTGCCGTTTGAGCGCGTCAGTCCCGCGGTTCACACCATGGGTGAACGAATGCGAGTCCTGTGGCAACTTCGCCAACAGCAGAACCAGCCCGCAATCGTTGTGGCAAGCACACGTGCCCTGTTGCAGAAACTGGCGCCAGGAGCCAGCACTCTTGAACCCATCCGCATCTCTGTCGGCGACCACATCAACATTGACGCACTCTGTGAACGCTTGGTTCATTTCGGATACCGACGCGAACAAGTTGTGGAACATCGTGGCGAGTTCGCGCGGCGCGGCGCGATTGTCGACATCTTCCCAAGCACTGCGGACGAACCGCTCCGCATAGATCTGTGGGGTGACGATGTTGACCGACTCACAACTTTCACCGTTGCCGATCAACGCAGTTCACATGATCTTGCAACTGCATTGGTGTTTCCAGCACGCGAAGTTCTCTATGTTGACGGAGTTTCAGAACGAGCAACGCAACTCATCGCTACCGAACCATGGGGCCGCGAGCAGTGGGAACGGCTTTCCGAAAAACAAATCTTCGACGGCATGGAGAGTTGGTTGCCGTGGCTCGCTGACCATGACGAACTATTGACCGACCACATTGGCGACGATGCCCTCATCATTTTTGTAGAGCCTCGCCGAATGAGTGATCGGGCACATGATCTTTTGGCAGAAGAGGACGACCTCGCGCGAGCACTCGCCACATCGTGGGCGCGTGATGAAAATGTGTCGTTCCCTCGACTCCACGTTGCGACCGATCGCCTTCTTGCCACCGATCAACGCGCCGCCACTGTGTCATTGGTACCAGCTGCAGAAGTACTTGATGGCCCTTCTATTTCTGCGTCGGGGTGGGGAAACATTGTTCACGATGCTTCATCGGTGACTCGCCGAATGTCGGAAATGCTCGCTGAAAAGTGGAGTGTTGTTGTTGCTGCAAGCACTGAGGAGTCCGTGCCCCGCCTTGTTCAGTTACTCCGCGAACACGGGGTTGACTTCCAGGCGACGAATGACGCGCAACTCATTGCGTCACCAGGTGCATGGGTCACGCATGCACCGCAATTACGGGGCCTCTCTCTGCCTGCATCACGTGTTGCCATCATTACCGAGACCGAGATCAGTGGTCGCCGCCGTACACGTCGCGGTCGCACCACACGGGGTCGATCATCGGGAACTGTCTTTGAAGACTTACAACCTGGTGGCTACGTGGTTCACGCCCACCATGGCGTCGGCAAATACGAAGGAATGGTGAAGCGCAGTATCGGTGGTGTCGAACGCGACTACTTGCTCATTGCATACAAAGGTGGCGACAAGTTGTATGTGCCTACCGAACAGATTGGAGTCATTCGCCAGTATGTCGGCGGCGAAGCACCCGCACTTCACCGTATGGGTGGATCAGATTTCGCCCGCGCCAAGTCACGAGTGCGCTCAGCCGTTCGCGAAGTCGCCCAAGAACTGGTGGTTCTCTACCAAAAACGTGTCAACGCTCGCGGTCACGCATTCACTCCAGACACCCCCTGGCAAAGCGAAATGGAATCTGCGTTCCCGTTTGTGGAAACACCAGATCAGTTAGAAGCAATAGCCAACATCAAAGCTGATATGGAACGCGAAGTTCCCATGGATCGCTTGCTGTGTGGCGATGTTGGTTTCGGAAAAACGGAAGTTGCAGTTCGAGCAGCCTTCAAAGCAATTCAAGACGGAATGCAGGTTGCAGTTTTGGTCCCCACCACCTTGTTGGCTACGCAGCATGGCAATACCTTCTCCGAACGATTTGCTGGCTACCCCATCAAAGTTGAGGTTCTGTCGCGCTTCCTCACCACGGGTCAAGCCAAGAAAGTCATTGCCGGACTGAAGTCGGGTGACATTGACTGCGTGATTGGAACACATCGTCTTTTACAAGAAAGCGTTGAATTCAAAAACCTCGGACTTCTCATCGTTGACGAAGAACAACGATTTGGCGTGCAACATAAAGAGGCCATGAAGCGTCTCAAAACAAATGTCGATGTTCTTTCTATGTCTGCAACACCAATTCCACGAACCTTGGAAATGAGTTTGGTGGGCATTCGTGATTTGTCTTTGCTGCAAACACCACCGGCCGACCGACAACCAATCCTCACGTATGTTGGTGAACAGAGCGAGCAGGTAGCCATCGAGGCCATCAGGCGAGAACTGCTTCGTGAAGGTCAGGTGTTCTGGGTGCACAACCGCGTCCAGTCCATTGAAGAACGCGCTGCCGAACTTCGCGAGTGGGTACCCGAAGCTCGTATTGCCGTTGCCCACGGACAAATGGACGAAACACAACTTGAACAGGTGGTTCTTGATTTCTGGGAAGGCAACTACGACGTACTCGTCTGTACCACCATCATTGAGAGCGGCATCGACATGCCCACCGTGAACACGCTTGTTGTTGAACGCGCAGACCTCCTAGGTCTTGGACAAATGCATCAATTACGTGGTCGAGTTGGTCGTAGCGGACAACGCGCATATGCGTACCTGTTTCACCCGCGTGACAAGACATTGTCAGAGGAAGCGTACGAACGCCTACGAACCATTGGAGAAACAACAGATCTTGGTAGCGGATTCAAGATTGCAATGCGCGATCTTGAAATTCGTGGCGCGGGAAATCTATTGGGCGAAGCACAGAGTGGACACATTGCAGCTGTTGGATATGACCTGTACTGCCAGATGGTCACCGAAGCAGTCGCCGAAATGAAAGGCGAACACACCGACGAAGAGACAGAGATCAAGATTGATCTCGCGGTGGATGCCCACTTGCCTAACGATTACGTTCCCTCTGAAGATTTGCGTCTTGAGGCGTATCGCAAGTTGGCCACGGTGCGCACCGCGGCCGAACTGAGTGAAGTTGAAACTGAATGGCGTGACCGTTTCGGCCCACTCCCCGACCCTGCACGAGCACTTCTTTCGGTGGCCGCAGTTCGCGTGGAATGTATTCGCATCGGCATCACAGAAATTGTCATGAATGGAAACGAGGCCCGCATCTCACCCGTTCAACTACGTGCCAGCCAAACAAAAACTCTGAAACGATTGTCTCCACGAGCCACATTGAAAGAATCCACCGGAGTTCTCACAATCCCACTTTCTCGCGGAACGCAGCCCGCCGAAGCCCTCCATTCCCTGCTGTGCGAGCTGTTTGAGCCCGACGACTACTAAGGTCTCCACGTGACCAAATCAAGACTTCTTCGCCGCGTACTCCCTTTCATTGCAGTGACCGCAGTTGGTCTCAGCGCGTGCGGTGGGTCGTCTCCCCTTGCTTCCGCCAATGATGCGTTTCGTGTCAACGACACTCGATACTCGCTTGCATCGTTCGAAGCTCTCATCGAAGAGCTTGTGGCCGGCCAACAACTCAGCAACTCAAGCAGCGGTGAACCCACCAAGGAAGACATCGTTGGAGTGATGCGCACCTTGATTCAGTTCGAGGCGTACAAGCAATATCTTGCGGCCAATGACCTGTCCGAGACATCGGCAGATCGCAAGAAAGTTGAAGACGCCGCCGCGGCTGATGAATCCTTCAGCAATTACTCACCCGAGTTGCAGAAACTTCTTATTGACTTGTCCGTTGCCAACGCAACCATGTCTGCATTCAAGGCATTTTCGTCCGACCAACTCAAGAAGTTGTACAGCGATTCACCTGCGTCAACTGGCGCACTCTGCCTCAGCCACATTCTCGTCAAAACAGAAGATGAAGCGCTTGCAGTCCTGAAAGACATTGCGGGCGGAAAGTCATTCGAATCTGTAGCGAAGGCAAAATCCACTGACCCGGGATCTGCAGCAAATGGTGGAGCATTAGCTAACGAAGATGAACCATGTGCGCAGCTTGATTTCTTCCAAAGCCAATTCGATGGCGACTTCATGCGTGGCGCTGTAGAAGCAAAAGCTGGAGTACCTACCGGCCCCATCAAAACGCAATTTGGGTTTCACATCATTTTGAATCGCCCGTATGACGACATCAAAGATTCTCTGAAGAAGGCCACGGCGGAACAGCCTGGAGCAACCAATCTGGCCGGATTCATAACTTCTGCTGACATCTCCATCAATTCAAAGTACGGCGTGTGGAATAACGCGCTTGCAAACGTGCAGTAATGCCCCGCATTTCCGTCGTTGGCCTAGGTCCAGGTAATCCTGCACTAGTAACGGCGGAGACTCGCGAACTCATTGAACGCATCACGGTGCGATTCTTGCGCACGGTCCAACATCCTTCTGCACATCTTGTCCCAGATGCTCAGTCGTTTGACCATATCTACGACAACGCGCCATCGTTTGACGATGTGTATCGCACAATTTCAGAATTGCTCGTTGAAGCAGCACGCACACACAATCACGTTCTATATGCAGTGCCAGGATCGCCGCTTGTTCTCGAGCGAACAGTTGCGCTCTTGCGCTCCACCACCGACATAGACGTCGATGTGTACCCCGCAATCAGTTTCCTGGACGATACGTGGCGCGCACTTGGTATTGACCCCATCGAATCTGGTATTCGCCTGATTGACGGACACACATTTGCAGAATCTGCCGCGGGATACACCGGCGCAATGTTGGTTGCACATACTCATGCCAATTGGGTGTTGTCAGACATCAAACTCTCAATCGACGACATCGATCCCGCTACCCCCATCGTGTTGCTTCACCACGTTGGCCTCGATGACGAACGCATCATCCCTACAACGTGGGCAGAAATGGACCGCACCGTTGACGCTGACCACCTCACGTCTCTCTACATTCCGTCGTTAGCCACTCCAGTTGCTGCCGAATTGGTTCGTTTTCACCAACTTGCTCGCACGTTGCGAGATCAATGCCCCTGGGACATGGAACAGACCCACACATCGCTCGTTCGTTATCTGCTGGAAGAGACATACGAAGTGGTGGACGCCATCAGTCAACTCAACCCAGACGACCCATCAACTGAAGACAACTTCATTGAAGAACTTGGCGACTTGTTGTACCAAATTGAATTTCATGCGGCAATTGCGGAAGAGCAAGGCCGCTTCACCATGGCCGACATTGCCCGTGTTGTACACGACAAATTGGTCGCGCGTCATCCGCACGTCTTTGGTGATGTCAACATCTCCTCGTCTGAAGAAGTTGAACGCAATTGGGAAGCCATCAAAAAAGCAGAGAAGCCCGAACGCACTGGCATCTTTGATGGCGTGGTGCACGCGGCACCATCGTTGTCATTTGCTGCAAAAGTGCAACAACGCGCCGCCCGTGTTGGTTTTGATTGGCCAGATGTTTCAGGGCCATTATCGAAACTTGACGAAGAATCGCACGAGGTTCGCTCCGCCATCACTGCAGAAGATCCTGAGGCAACCATGGCCGAGGTGGGCGACCTCTTGTTTGCAGTCGTGAATGTGGCCCGCCACCTTGATGTTGACCCAGAAAGTGCCCTGCGGTCAGCAGTTCATAAGTTCCGTCAGCGGGTCGAAGCAGTTGAAGCTCTTGCCGTTCAGCAGGGTCGAGAGATGAAAGACATGACCCTCCAGGAACTTGACACACTGTGGGAAGTGGTGAAGCAGCACCCAACTCACTAGCGTTCATGGAATGAGCGAAATTGTCGAGGTAGTTGGTCGCGAGGTTCTTGACTCGCGTGGAAATCCCACAGTGGAAGTTGAAGTCGTACTCGACAGTGGTGCCACTGGTCGCGCCATCGTTCCATCGGGTGCATCCACTGGCGAACACGAAGCCGTTGAACTGCGTGATGGCGGAAGTCGCTATCTGGGCAAGGGTGTGACGCGCGCAGTCGCCAACGTGAACACAATCATCGCGCCGGGTGTCATTGGTATGGACGCAACTGATCAACGTGCACTTGACTCGGCCTTGCTTGACCTAGACGGCACTGAGAACAAGTCAAAGTTGGGCGCAAATGCAATGCTCGGCACAAGTCTTGCTGTTGCTCATGCTGCCGCCGCCGAATTGGAATTGCCTCTGTACCGCGCGGTGGGTGGTCCACATGCACATGTTCTTCCTGTTCCCATGATGAACGTCATCAATGGTGGCGCCCACGCCGACAACAATGTCGATCTTCAAGAGTTCATGATCATGCCAGTGGGTGCTCCAAGTTTTCGTGAAGCGCTTCGCTGGGGCGTCGAGACCTATCACACGTTGAAGAAGGTTCTCCATGACCGCGGACTGTCAACCGCTGTCGGTGACGAGGGCGGGTTCGCACCCAACTTGTCCAGCAACGAAGACGCTGTCGCCGTCTTGGTGGAAGCAATTGAAAAAGCCGGATACGCACCCGGCACCGACATTGCAATTGCACTTGACCCCGCAATGAGTGAGCTGTACCGCGATGGTTCCTACCACTTGTCCGGCGAAGGAAAAGTGCTGACTGGTGCGCAGATGGTGGAATGGTGGACGTCACTTGTTGATCGCTACCCCATCGTCAGCATCGAAGACGGCATGGCCGAAGACGACTGGGATGGCTGGTCACAACTCACCAGCGCATTAGGTGGGCGTATTCAATTAGTGGGCGACGACTTGTTCGTCACCAACGCGCGTCGCTTGCAAATGGGAATCGAACGCAAAGTTGGTAACAGCGTGCTGGTGAAGGTCAATCAGATTGGAACACTCAGCGAAACTCTCGACACAGTTGAATTGGCAACACGTCATTCATACACAAGCGTTATGAGTCACCGCAGTGGCGAAACCGAAGACAGCACAATTGCCGACCTCGCAGTTGCCACCAACTGCGGTCAAATCAAGACCGGCGCACCTGCACGAAGCGACAGAGTGGCTAAGTACAACCAACTTTTGCGCATCGAAGAGATGCTCGGTAACTCTGCTCGCTTCCGCGGACGCAGTGCACTAGCCCCATTGCGCTAAACGAACATTCGTTCGTGTGCCACGATTCGTGGTGCGGTTCACGCCACAATAGAACCGTGGTTCGTCGTTCAATATCGCCAGTGTCTCGCGTGAAGAAGCGCACCCAAGACATCACGCGTTCAATTGCGCGTCCCACCCCAGCCGATGCACATGTTGGGCGCAAACGATCCACCAAGGCTGTGGTGAAAGGTGGCGCCACTCTCGTTGCTCTTGCTGCGGCGGTATCGCTTTTTGTCATCCCCATCACCGATTTCCTCGATCAGCGCGAAGTGCTCGCAAAAAAAGAGGCCGAATTCAACTCACTTGCCGACGCCAATGAGCAGTTGCAGAACGAAGTAAACGATCTCTCCACGCCGGAGGGCATTCGCAATGCGGCACGCGAGCAACTGGGTTACGTACTCCCTGGTGAACAACGATTGTCATTTGCTCGCACCCCAGAACTACCTACAGATCTCCCCGCTCAGTGGCCATACACAATGGTCAGCCAGATCCTGAGTGTTCGTGCCCAAGTTTCTGGCAATTCAGACTCTGTCTGGCAGTCTCGCCTCCCCTGACGTCAGCGCCTCCATTCGGGACCACTCCCCCTAGATGGGTAGTGTCTCTGTGAACAACGTCAAGCCAACGACCAGGGGGACATCATGGGCGGAAGCATTCTTGGCAATCGAGTTCTTCGCAAAGAAGACCCAAAGTTTCTCACCACGGGTGGCGTCTACGTTGACGACTTGCTGAACGAACCACTCCTTGCGGGCGCGGCACACATCACGTATGTCCGCAGCACTGTTGCACACGCAAACATTCTCTCCATCGACACCAGCGACGCAGCATCAATGCCCGGAGTGGTTGCGGTCTTCACCGGAGCAGACCTTGGCTTGCAACCAGTGCCATCTACATACAACCCCATGGCAACTCGCACCCTCTTGGCAATGGACAAGGTGCGCTTTGTGGGCGAACCAGTTGCCGTCATTGTGAGTGAGACACGCGAACAGGGCGAAGACGCTGCAGAGATGGTCATTGTTGACTATGACTTTCTTGAACCACTCATCGATGTGGAACAAGCAATGACAAGTTCAACACTTTTGTACGAGGCTTGTGGAAGCAACGTTGTGTTTGACACAACAGTTCTTGGAATTCCCGAAAACACCGGCGATGCATTCTTCTCTGACTGCGAAGTCGTGGTGAAAGAACGAATTGTCAATCAACGCGTAGCGCCATGCCCACTTGAAGTTCGCGGTGCCGCAGCTGCATGGGGTCCCGATGGTCGTCTCGTGCAGTGGCTCTCCACACAACATGCACAAGGTGCGCACACACCCATCGCAACTACAAATGGAGTCGACCCATCACAAGTGCGGGTAATGACACCCGATGTGGGAGGTGGCTTCGGCGCAAAAATCGGCGCCTACCCCGAAGACTTACTGCTCGGAGTTATCGCGAAGCGTATTGGTCGCCCAGTCCGCTGGCGTGAAACTCGCAGTGAATCAATGGTCGCGCTGGGACATGGTCGCGCACAGGTGCAACACATCACCATTGGCGGCACCAAGCAAGGCAAAGTCACGCATTATCAATTACATGTCATTCAAGACTCTGGTGCGTGGGTGGACATGGGAGCCATCTTGGCTCCCTTCATGACCCGACCAATGTCATCGGGTGTCTACGACATTCCTCATATTGAATGTCGCACCACCTCTGTTGTCACGAACACAACTCCCACTGTGGCGTATCGCGGAGCAGGTCGTCCGGAAGCAACTGCCGCAATTGAACGCGCAATGGATCTTTTCGCTGCAGAACTTGGCATGGATGCAGCAGAAGTTCGTCGCATCAATCTCATTCCAAAATTCTTGGAGCCACACACCACAGTGGTTGGTCAGACCTATGACGTTGGCGACTATGAAGAGTCGCTCAATAAAGCACTTGCAGCAGCTGATTACTCCGGTTGGCGTGCCAAGCAAGCAGAGCGTCGCGCGTCTAATGACCCTAAGCAATTGGGTATCGGAGTCAGCGTTTACGTAGAAATCACCGGCGGAGTTGGAAGTGGCGAATCTGCAAAGGTGGAAGTTCTGGAAGATGGACGAGCCATCGTGTACACCGGTACTTCTCCCCACGGACAAGGCCACGACACCTCATGGTCAATGCTCACCAGCGAACAAACAGGAATCCCCATTGACCGCATTGAACTGGTGTGGGGTGACACCGATCGGGTTCCAGTTGGTAGTGGAACAATGGGATCACGTTCTCTGCAACAAGGCGGTAACGCCGTGTATGCCGTAGCTGGTCAACTCGTTGACAAAGCAAAGTCTGTAGCAGCACGATTGCTGGAAGCCAACGAAGCCGACATTGAACTTGACAAAGATCGTGGCGTCTTCCACGTTGCAGGAACTCCCGCAGTGTCAAAGACATGGGCCGATCTAGCAGTTGCCGAAAAACAATCAGGTGGTCTTGTTCATTCCGATGTCATCGGAGTCAAAGGCGCCACGTTCCCATTCGGTGCGCACGTGGCAGTCGTGGAAGTAGACACAGAAACGGGAAAAGTTCGTCATATTGCACACGTTGCATGTGACGATGCAGGCAAAGTGTTGAACCCCATGTTGTTAGAGGGGCAAATTCACGGTGGCGTTGCCCAAGGTGCCGCGCAAGCACTTCTTGAAGAAGTGTGTTACGACGCTGACGGAAACCCCATCACCTCCAACTTGGCCGACTACGCATTCATCTCTGCTGCAGAATTGCCCAGTGTGAGTGTTGTGCATATGGAAACTCCAACACCGTTGAATCTCATCGGTGCAAAAGGAATCGGCGAATCCGGAACCATTGGCGCAACACCAGCACTGCAATCAGCAGTGATTGATGCAGTGTCACACTTGGGCGTTCGACACATCGACATGCCCACCACCGCAGAGCGCGTGTGGTCCGCAATTCAAAAAGCTCGTTAAGAAGAATCGACAAGGAAAGAAAAACATGAAAGTTTCCATTACCGTCAACGGGAAAACATACGAGAATGACGTTGAACCACGCACATTGCTCGTCCAGTACGTCCGCGAGACGCTAGGCCTCACTGGTACAAACATTGGTTGCGATACGTCAAGTTGTGGTGCATGTTCATTGCATGTCAACGGCGAATCTGTGAAGAGTTGCACCATGCTGGCTGTCCAAGCCGACGGCTGTGAAGTCACCACCATCGAAGGCCTTGCACAAAACGGCGAGATGCACCCCATGCAAAAGGCGTTCATGGAAAATCACGGACTTCAGTGCGGCTACTGCACACCTGGCATGGTCATGGCATCCATCAGCCTGCTGAAAGAAAACCCGCACCCCACGGAAGAAGAAGTTCGTATTGGCCTGGAAGGCAACCTGTGCCGCTGCACCGGCTATCACAACATCGTCAAGTCGGTCTTGGCCGCCGCGGAAGCACAGTAGGAGCACACCATGATTCCCGCACCATTTGATTACAAGCGAGCATCGTCAGCAGCAGAAGCAATTTCACTTGTTGGCGAGTACGGCGATGAAGCAAAGTTTCTTGCAGGCGGCCACAGTTTGTTGCCACTGATGAAATTGCGTCTCGCTCAACCTGCAGTCTTGGTCGACATTGCCCGCATCACCGATCTGTCATACATTCGCGATGCCGGTGACCACATTGCAATCGGCGCTCTCACCCGACACATGGACGTAGAGAAGTCCCCCATTGTTTTGCAACATGCTCCCCTGCTTGCAAATGCAGCGAGCCATGTGGGTGACCCGCAAGTACGTCACCGCGGAACCATTGGCGGCTCCATCGCCCACTCCGACTCCGCATCAGATTTACCTGCAACAACACTTGCACTGGGTGCCACGTATGTGGCCCAAGGCCCCAACGGAACACGCGAAATTCCTGCGACAGAGTTCTACAAGGGATTCCTTGAGTCAGCACTGTCTCCTGACGAGATGCTCACAGAAATTCGTGTTCCAAAAATGAACGGCGCAACGTGGGGCTTTCAAAAGTTCAACCGACGCGCTCAAGATTGGGCCATCGTTGGAGTTGCAGCATGGAAGCGCGGCTCCGATTCCGGAGTTGCACTTGTCAATATGGGGTCGGTGCCTATTTTGGCAACAAGCGTGTCACGAGCAATTGCGTCCGGAGCAAGCATCTCTGAAGCTGCAGAGCTCGCTGCGGCCGAAGCAGAGCCACAATCCGATCTAAACGCCAGTGCCGAGTATCGCGTCCATCTTGCAAAAGTTCTGGTACGCCGAGCTCTCGAATCAACACAGTCATAACATTTCGCCCATGACTTGGGCACCTCCCTCACCCCAGATTGGGCGTCGTGTCGGAGTGTCCCTCTATCTCGTCGTATTTGTCTGGAGCATCTTCGCGTACGGCATTCCCGTTGACCGCATTGCCGTGTTGTTGTGGATGCTGGGTGGATTCATGGTGGCCTCAATTGGCCGCACGCGTAGCGATGTCACACAAATGGTGCGCGACTGGTGTGTGTTGGTTGCCATCTACATGGCGTACGACTACAGCCGCGGCACCGCAGATCAGTGGGGTATCGGCGTCAACTACACACTGTTACGCGACATTGACAGGCTCATCTTCTTCGGAACGGACCCTGGCGTGTGGATGCAACAACATCTGTTGAAGTCAGATCCACGCTGGTATGACGTTGGTGGCGCAATCGTTTACATGATGCACTTTGTGCTTCCCGTTGTTCCACTTGCCTTGTTGCGCGTTCGTCAACGTGATGCATGGCTTCAATACGTCCGCCGATTTTCAGCCACACTCATACTTGCCGTGAGCACATTCATTGTGTTCCCCGCCGCACCACCGTGGCTTGCAGCTCAACAAGGTCACTTCCCCCCAATTCAGCGCATTACTGGTCGAGGATGGTGGGAACTGAACCTCAAGACAGTCTCTCGCACTCTTGATCGTGGCGCCGCGGTGTTGAACACAGTGGCTGCCATGCCGTCACTTCACGCAGGACTCTCGCTTTTGGTGGCGTTGTGGTTCACACGCAATTCATCACGATGGATACGAAGCGCCGCACTTCTGTATCCCCTCACCATGAGCGCTGCGCTTGTCTATTTCGGGGAGCATTACGTCATTGACTGCATCGCGGGATTTGCGATAGTTGTGATTGCGTGGAAGGCAGTGGCGATCTGGGAGGCACGGCGCGACACGTCGTCACCACTTGATGCCATCAGTTCCTAGCCATCCCGCAACAACGTCGGCACAACTGTTCAACTCAAAAACTGAATTACTTTTCTTTCAGCGACATACGGGCCGAATACCTCGCGGCGAATGCGGTTGTGTTCATCTGCCGTGTCGTATGCATGCCACGCTGCCTCATTTTCAAACACCGCGCTCACGGCAAAGTCTGCAGCCCCATCGGTGAGTTCTGCATTGGGTCCGCAGTGATACGACACCAGACCATCAAGTGTTTTTGCGTACGCCTGCAACTCCGCTTGTGCAATCAACGGATGACCAGACGGCACTTGGTCATTCCAACTAAAGAGAACGATGTGATGAAACATGATGAAAAATTACAGCAGTGCTCCGTATGAACCACCATCCACGTGCAATTGAACACCGGTCATGAATTTTGCGGATTCGCTACACATGAACGCAGCAATACGACCAAAGTCCGCTGCGTCGCCAACGAAACCAGCAGGTATGCCCGCGGCTGCACCCGCCACGTTGCCACCGTACAACTGCGTAATGCGGTCTGTGGCGTGAATGCCAGGCTGAATTGTGTTGACAGTTACTCCATCACCTGCAACTTCGCGTGCCAGTGTTTTCAAAAATCCGGTGACACCTGCACGGGCTGTGTTTGACAAAATTAAGTTGGCAATCGGTTGTCGCACTGCAACAGATGTGATTGCAAGAATTCGCCCCCACTTCTGTTCACGCATTGCAGGAACAACCCCCTCACACATGGCCACCACCGACAGCAGATTCTTTTGTAACGCATCGATGTACTGATCATGTGCGACATCGGCAAAACCTCCAGGAGGCGGCCCTCCACCGTTGGCCACCAAGATGTCAATATGTCCCAAAACTTTTGATGCTTCTATGACGAACTGAGAACCGCCTGTGTCGGTGGAAACATCACACACAAAACCCTGAGCCCCATGACCAATTTCGTTCAAGGCGGATGCAAGCCGTGCCTCGTCACGACCACACACCACCACGCGCACTCCCTCACGTGCCAATGCCTGCGCAGTCCGCAAGCCAAGTCCAGCTGTTCCTGCGGCTACAGCAGCCGTTCTTCCGGTCAATCCAAGGTCCATTTCGCCACCATAGCCCCGCTCCACATAGGGCAGTTCTCTTATCTCGCCCTACGCTCTAACCGTGGTGACAACCCCTTCTCATGCATCTGAAGTGTCGCGCGCATTAGCTGAGCACGGATACCTCCCTGACGATGGTCTTGCGACCGCGGTGTTCTTGTCACTGTCTCTTGGCCGCCCACTGTTTCTTGAAGGTGAAGCCGGTGTCGGCAAGACCGAACTTGCAAAAACAATTGCTCGCTGGCACAACACAGAACTCATTCGTTTGCAGTGCTACGAAGGAATCGACGCCGCACAAGCCGTGTACGACTGGGACTACTCACGACAACTGTTGCATCTTCGTGCTGCTGAAGCATCGGGCGAAGCGCAGCGCACTGGCACCGAAGAATTAGAGAACCAGCTGTACAACGAGAAGTTTTTGTTGAAGCGTGCCGTGTTGCGCGCCATTGATCACAATCTGCCCACACCACCTGTGCTGTTGATTGATGAGATCGATCGCGCCGACGACGAATTTGAGGCATATCTGTTGGAAGTGCTGTCGGACTTTCAAGTCACAGTGCCAGAACTTGGCACCTTCACCACAGCAACTCCCCCAATTGTCATTCTCACATCCAACAGAACACGCGACGTTCACGATGCCCTGAAGCGTCGGTGCTTGTATCACTGGGTAGAACATCCAACATTCGAACGTGAAGTCAGCATTGTGTCACTTCGTGTTCCTGCAGCAAGCAACGAGCTAGCACACCAAGTTGCCGCAGCCGTTGAAGCACTACGCGGTCTCAATTTGTATAAGCCACCAGGCGTTGCAGAAACAATCGACTGGGCAACAGCACTGGGTCGCCTTGGTGTCACCAACATCAACGAGACAGTTGTTGAACAAACCTTGGGAACCGTGTTGAAGTATCGCGAAGATCACAGCCGGGTTCGTGACCACGGAATCGCAGCAATTGTGCAACACGCGTTTGAGCGCGGACTACTGCACGGCTAACCATGACGTATTCAGTGGAGTCATCACCAGATGAAATGGCGGTGGCTTTCACTCGCATTCTTCGATCACTCGATATTCCAACACCGCTTGACTCAGTCCTCACATTCATGAATGCATTGTCAGTGGTAGGAATAACGGATCGCGATGCTGTCTACTGGGCAGGGCGCTCAACTCTCATCCGCCAACCCGAAGACATACCCGCATATAACTCGGCATTTCGCGTCTTTTGGGAACATCGAGAATCAGCTCACTCGCCCGACGAAGAAATGTCGCACATCACTGTTGCACTAGACACAGACGACGAAGGCAGCGCCGACGGCAATGCAGACGCATCCGACGAACCCACCATCACGGTTCGTTTCTCGGGCGTTGAAACTTTGCGCGACAAAGACTTTGCCGAATACACCGATGACGAAATGCAACTTGCGCAAAGGTTTATGCACGCCTTACGCGTCGCTGGTGCACCACGACCATCACTTCGTCACGTACCGTCAAAGGCGCGAGGCAATCGGCCCGACATGCGTCGAACAGTTCGTGCGTCATTAAGCGCTGGTGGCGAACCAATGCGACGTCACTGGACTCAAAAAGGAATCAAATCACGACGCATTGTGTTCCTTCTAGACGTCAGTGGATCAATGGAGCCGTACGCACGCGCTTTGGTCCGATTTGTTCATGCAGGTGTGGCCGGACGCCAAAGAGTTGAGGCGTTCACGCTGGGTACGCGCCTCACTCGCATCACTCGCGAGTTGTCGTCCAAAGACCCCGACCGCGCACTTCGTGCCGCTGGTGAAAATGTTCGCGATTGGAGTGGTGGAACACGGCTTGGTGAAACACTCCGTCTTTTCAATGATCAGTGGGGTGTGCGCGGTATGGCACGTGGCGCCATAGTCGTCATTCTGTCCGACGGATGGGACCGCGGTGAACCAGCCGTGCTCGCTGAGCAAATGGAACGACTATCGCGCATTGCATTTCGCCTTGTCTGGGTCAACCCCCTCAAGGTCACGCCTGGGTATGCGCCACTTGCGCGTGGAATGGCGGCTGCATTGCCCTATGTTGATGATTTCGTCGAGGGACATTCTCTCGACGCCTTGGAGCAACTCACGAAAGTCATTACACATGCGTGACTTATTGGATGACATCGATCGCTGGAAAGCAGCCGGGAAACGTATTGCCCTTGCACGCGTTGTCAACATCGAAGGCTCGGGCCCACGTGAAGCCGGTGCAGCAATGGCCGTCAACGAAGATGGCGAAGTCATCGGGTCGGTCAGCGGCGGATGTGTTGAAGGCGCGGTCGTCTCGGAAGCCCTTGCCATCCTTGCGGGCGAACAGCCAAGTCGAGTAGTGACATTCGGATATTCAGACGATGAAGCCTTTGCCGTGGGGCTCACCTGCGGTGGAATCATTCACTTGTTCATTCAGCCGCTCGAGTGGTAACCATGAGCGCATACGACATCTTTTCTTCATTAGTTCGCGATAACTCACCTGTTGCACTTGCCACCGTCATCGAAGGGCCACACACTGGCTCAATCGTGGTGGTCACACCCGAAGGAATTGTGGGCGGCACCCTTGGTCACCCCGACCTCGACCGCGTGGTGTCTCGCGATGCAATGGGAGAATTAGAGGCTGGCCGCACCAGCGTTCGCCACTACGGACCACTGGGACAATCAACTCCCGAAGATCTTGTTGACACCGACACTGTTCGCATCTTCATTGAAAGTTTCTCGCCGCCACCACTCATGTGGATTTTCGGCGCAGTCGATTTCACTGCCGCTCTCGCACGCGTTGCAAAGGTGCTGGGCTACCACGTCACCGTCTGCGATGCGCGCGAAATATTTGCCACCAAACGTCGCTTCCCCATGGCCGACGAAGTCCGCGTGACGTGGCCAACACCTATGTTCACCGAACGCGGAGAGCGTCTTGGCCCACGCGATGCGGTGTGCATTCTGACGCACGATCCCAAGTTTGATGTTCCCGCAATTCAAGGTGCGTTGGCCAGCAAGGTGGGATACATCGGCGTGATGGGAAGTCGCAAAACTCATGCGAAACGACTTGAGCGTTTGGCCGAGGTAGGCATTACCGATACTGCAGACCTTGCGCGACTTCATTCACCAATCGGACTCGACTTGGGCGGTCGCACACCAGAAGAAACTGCCATTTCCATTGTTGGTGAAATCATCGCGTCACGCACGGGTCGAGAGGCACGTTCACTGGGCGCCACCAACGGCCCCATTCACTAAACAACTACAAACGATACGTTGCAATATTGGTGGGACGTGTCCAAATCACTCTGTTGTACTGCGCTTCAGACATTGTCTTGAGACGAACGCTCTTGCCGTTGAACGGCGCATGAATCATCGCACGACCCACGCCAAGATAAATGTGAACGTGAGTTCCCTCACCTACAACATCTCCAGCACGTGCATCTTCGCGATCAACGCGCATGCGCTTGTCTAGTTGTGACACTGCTTGCCGCGGCATGTCGACTCCGGCTGCACGCCACGAGTACCACAACAATCCCGAGCAATCCATTTGCACATAGGGATCTTCTTTACCTTCAACGTAACGAACACCAAGTTGTGTTAACGCAGTGAGCATTGCAATTTGATGCGAGCGTGATGAACGTGACCACGCCTTGTGCAACATCTCTGCATCGAGTGACATTTTGAGAGCGACACGATCAGACACAACTCGACGCAAAGTGAGATAAATGGGATCTTCAATGTTCTCGGTTCGCATGATGACGTGTAACGCAGACACGGCCTGAACCGAAATAGGGTTGCGCTGGCGAAATGCTCGCCCAGGCATCTCGAGTCGATTCGGCTTCACATCGCCACTGGCGCCCGTACTTGCTGTCGCCCCCGCGGGAAGAGCCGCCACCACCACAACAGAAGCCGCCGCAAGGGCGCGTCGAAGCGTGGCGAACGATTGCATTTCAGGCAGGCTATTACTTATGTCCTCCCCATGTGGTACAGAACTGGCTGTTTTGCTGGCCGCAGGAGCTGGACAACGCTTCTCAGGCCCCACCCACAAGCTTCTGGCGCCGTTTCGTGGCGCTCCACTGGCCTCCCACGCCATCTCGGCGGTCCGCGGCGCCCATTTTGGCGACACCGCCATTGTGGTGGGAGCAGTGGACCTGACCGACCTCACCTCAGGCCTGACAGTCCTCACCAACCCCCACTGGCAGTCCGGTCAGCGGTCGTCGGTGGAAGTGGCCATTCGCTATGCCCGCAGCCAGGGCTATCCCTCGGTCACCATCGGCCTTGCCGACCAGCCGTTCATCACTGCCGACGCATGGACTGCCGTGGCGACGACTGAGGGCCCCATCGTGGTGGCTACGTACAACGGCGTGCGTGGCAATCCCGTGAAGCTTGACGCCAGCGTGTGGGATCTCTTTTTGTCGCTCTCTGACGAACCAGATGCAGGTGCACGCTCGCTCATGCACCTACATCCAGAACTCGTTCGGGAAGTAGCCTGCAAGGGCGTTTCCGCAGATATCGATACCCCGGAGGATCTTGCGCAATGGACCTGAACCACGAATTCACTGTTCCCGTTCCCGTGGCAGATGCCTGGCGCATCCTCACCGACGTCGAGCGCATTGCGCCGTGCTTGCCTGGCGCAAAGTTGGAAGATTCACAAGGCGATACCTACAGCGGTTTCGTCAAAGTAAAAGTTGGTCCCATTCAGGCACAGTTCAAGGGACAAGCAAGTTTTGTTGAGCGCGACGATGCTGCATACAAAGCAGTCTTGAAGGGCGAAGGTCGCGACACCACTGGTAAGGGAAATGCATCAGCGCTCATTACCGCTCAACTCGTTGAGGAGTCACCCACCTCTACCAAAGTCACCGTGTCGACCGACCTCAACATCACGGGCAAGGTTGCACAATTTGGTCGTGGCGCAATGGCCGACATCTCGAACAAACTTCTTGATCAATTCGTTGAAAACTTGAACGGTCTCATTGCCTCAAGCTCTTCATCAGACTCTGAACAGAACCCTGATTCCACGTCTGCAACAAGTACACCCACCTCTACATCTTCTGACGATGTTGAAGCACTCGATTTGCTGTCGGTTAGCAGTGGCGCAATTTTGAAGCGTGCACTTCCTGTTGTGGCTGTCATCGCCGCAGTAGTTATCTGGCTCATCGCGAAGTAATCCATGCCGCTCGCGGGTCCTCCGCCGTCAGACACTGACCGAGACGAGGTCATCCGCCTCATCGGACGTGTTCCTCAGGGCGACTTTCGTGTCATCGTTCGCTCGTCAACGGGTGAACCAGTGGTGCTTCTGAACGCTCCCCTGCTGGACGACGGAACCCCTATGCCCACGTTGTATTGGTTGGTTGGCGCAAGCGAGGTGTACGCAGTGAGCCAACTAGAAGCTGACGGCGGCGTCAACGAAGTTGAACAGCTACTCGGTCTTGATGCAATCGCAGACATTCACAGTGACTATGCATCTCGACGCGACGCATACATTCCTGCATCACACACCGGGCATCGACCCACTGGTGGTGTGGGGGGAACTCGTACAGGAGTGAAGTGTCTGCATGCTCACTTCGCCAACTGGTTAGCGGGAAACAACGACGCAATCGGACAATGGGTGGCAGACCAATTGGACGCCCGCGGAATTACGAGAGCAGAACGACTATGACAACAGTGGCCGTCATTGATGTGGGGACTAATTCCACAAACTTGTTGGTGCAAGATTCACATGGCAACGACCTTGCGCGTGTGGTCGCAACAACACGACTGGGAGAAGACCTGCATCAGAACGGCACCCTGTCTGCTTCCGCAATCGAACGCACCGTTGCAACTATCGCTTCACACATTGCGGTTGCCCAGCAACACAACGCAGATCCCATCGTTATCACGGGCACTGCTGCATGTCGTCGAGCCACGAACACCGCAGATTTTCTCTCTGCGGTATACAACGCTACCGGACTGACTGTTGAAGTTCTGTCCGAGAAAGATGAAGCGCAATTCGCATTCACTGGTGCACTCGCCGGTCTCCCCACTGTCACGGGACCTACGTTGGTCATTGATATTGGCGGGGGCAGCACTGAATACACAGTGGGTGTTCTTGATGCCGAGTTCTCCGCCAGTATTCCGTTCGGCGCGGTCACCGCAACTGCTTCTCATATCGGCGCAGGACGACCACAGCCCGAAGATCTCACCAACCTCATCGGTGCTGTTGCAGACGAGCTTGAAGAAATTGGTCGCACCATTCCCGCACTCGCTCACCCTGCTCGCGTTGTTGGTGTTGCCGGGACAATCGTCACCATCGCTGCGGTCGAGATTGGCTTGCAGTCGTTTGACGACAAAGCACTGCACGGATTCGAACTCACACGCGACGCCGCCGAAGACGTGTTTCGCACACTTGCAACAGAAACTCTGGAAGAGCGCATCACCAATCCTGGTCTTCCCGCCGATCGCGCAGACATCATTGTGGCCGGCTGCTGCATCTTGGTCGCCACCATGCGTCGATTGCATCTCGATTCCATCATCGTGTCCACCCGTAGCCTGCTTGACGGAATCGCACAGCGTGAGAGACTGAGCGCATGACCGCAATGCATCCGGCACGCCCCACAAGCGTGGGTCTGCGTCTGTACGGACGTCGCGTGGTGTTGCGACCCATGGTGCCCCAAGATTTCACCGGATGGAGTGAAGTTCGTCGTCGCAATGGCGAATGGCTCACCGTGTGGGAACCGCAACGACTTGCCCATCACCCCGACCCTGAAACAAATCGTGATGTGTTTGCAGCGCGATGTGGAGCCCGCGATCGTGAACGTCTTGCCGGTTCGCAATTCGCATTTGGCATCTTTGTTGATGGTGCATTTGCCGGAGAGATAAATCTCAACAACGTGGTCCGCGGAGCATTTCAATCGGCCACCATCGGATACTGGATTGACCGTGCTCGAGCGGGCCGTTCGCTCATGTCTGAAGCTGTTGTTGTATTGATGCAGTTTGCTTTCGAAGAACTTCGCCTTCACAGAATTGAAGTGTGCATTATTCCCCGCAACACCAACTCACGACGCGTCATGGAAAAACTCTCCATTCGCGAAGAAGGTCTTGCAGAACGATTCTTAGAAATCAACGGCGTGTGGGAAGACCATGTTCGCTACGGCTTCACACTTGAAGAGTGGGAAGAACGGCGAGAACAATTGTTGCGCGACTGGATTCTCTAATTGCGTTGACCAGTGGCTGCAATCACCACTACCACTGGTCAATTACCTAACCCAGCGCGTTCCATGCCACAGCGCGTTGACGACGCACTGCTTTACGACGCTTCCAGTCCTTCGTCTTCCAATGCTTCATTGGTCGGCGGCGACTCTTCTCTTTCCCGCGCTCGGAATCGTGATGATGCACTGGCTTCCATGCAACACCAGGCTCCATCACATCAAGTGGTTCAAGTCCATGTTGCACAGCTTCCACAACTTGATGCAATTCGCTGTTCACTCGATGTCGCTCGTTGTGGGCATGGGCCCGCAAATCGGCGCGCGGTGCAGGCGCGAGGTCCTGATTGCGATGTCGTTGACTCATCGCTGCCTCCTTCCGGAGCCCCGCTGGGCTCCAAATGGTTCCCTTTGAGGCACCGTACTCCTATGGATGAGAAATGTGAAGTCAATTCCTGCAGATTTTTATCCACAGATTTTTGTTCTAGGAGATTGTGAGATTTCGCACAACACCGGCAACGTGGCCTTGGGTGCGAAGTGCAACCTGACATGTGCCTTTGCGTAAGAACGTGATTCGTGAACTGTTTGCAGAGACTCGACAGATACGAGAGCTCTTCGATGCAACAGACCACTGAAGACTGAGATCACCGCCGAAACGAATGACAGACAACGTTGAAACAGTTCTGCCCGCACGCAGCGTTGCAACGGCTGGCGCTGCATATCGTGAGGTAGACCCACCTTCGCCAAGCGCATTGATTGCCTTCACAACCACTGAGTATTTCTGCCCAGCAACCAAGTTTTTGAACTGTGCCGACGTTGCACTGGGGCCGACCATGAGCCGCTTGGTGACTTTTCCGTTTCGCACCAAAGCCACGCGATAGCCAGTGATGGGGCTGCCTCCATCACAGGGTCGTTCCCACGACACGCCAAGGGAGTTCTTGCCGGTTGATGTCAGCACATGTGATGGGACCCCCGGCACGCCAGGCGCCACCACAGATGTGTCGATAAAGAGCAACCGATTCGGGGTGCTGATTTCAAGTGCTGTCACCACATTGGGAGTGGCACGGCCAATGACTGCATCAGAAACATGTGCAGGACACAACCCTGGTTGTTGTTGCAACAGCAATGCAACAAAACCTGCCACCAATGGTGATGCCATAGATGTTCCCGCATCAAGTTGATACGCGCTATTTCCTTCTATTGATGCCGATTCAATTCCCGTTGTGGAAGTTCCGCCAGGGGCCAACAGATCGACACACGGCCCAAAACCTGAATAACTGGTGAACGCATCATTTACTGCCACTGCTCCAACGGTGAGAGCATCGGGAACATGCGCCGGTGACAAATCACACGAGTTAATTCGATACGTGGCATCACCATTACCTGCCGAGATGGTGACAACGACACCTTCGGCAATGAGGGCCTTTACTTGTGCTTCTAAATCGAGAGCATCATCGCCAAGGTCGACGCCCAAACTGAGATTGACAATGGCAGGAGTTCCACCGACATGATGACCGCGCACCCATTTCAATGCGCGAACAACATCGTCAACACTTCCCTCTCCGTTGCAATCAAGAATGCGAACAGAAATCACCTGAGCGTCGCGCGCAACACCAACAGTAGAACCAGCGGCCAATGCCGACACATGAGTGCCGTGGCCGTTGCAGTCAGATGCAGACGGAACAAGCGGTACGCGCTTATCCAAGGTGAGTGGATCAATGCCTGGCAATGCGCGTCCACCAAATTGCTCGTGCGTGAAGTTAACGCCGGAGTCAACAACATAAATAGTGACACCTTGCCCCGTGAGGGAGCCCACCGATGTGTTCCCGTCTAGCGGCAATGTGCGCTGGTTAATGCGATCAAGATGCCATGGTTGACCAACCGGAGCCGCCTGAGTAGAAGTGACTGCCATGGAGAGCATGGACGCACATGCCACCAATACACCCCATGTACGCAATTTCTTCACCTGTTGAATGGTATCGCCGGGGTGCTACGCCAGTAAGCGCAGCGAGATGATGTTTCTACTTCTTCGAGATCTTCTTTTGCAATGCAGCAAGTCTCTCGGCAAACCATGGTTGTTTCGTGCTCCACAACTGCGGTTCCAATTCACGCTTTACGGCGTCAGGATGATTGTCCACCAATGGCATGTCTTGGATTGTTTTCTTCACACTTTCCAACAGCGGACGTGGCACTGCTGCAGCGCGTGCAGCCAACGCCTGCGCTTCAACCAACAACTGGTCATCATCAACGCACTTCCACACCAGACCAACACGTTCTGCTTCTTCGCCGGAAAGAATTTCGCCGAACACAACTGTGGCAAATGTTGTCTGTGGACCAACAATGCGACGAAGCATCCATGTGTGGCCGCCACCAGGGTGGATACCAATCTGCAAGAAGCGAGTATCAAACTTTGCTCGACGCGCAGCAATACGCACGTCACATCCGAGTGCCAAGTTCATTCCAGCACCAACAGCTGCGCCATTTACCGCGGCAATGGTAGGCAGCGGACTGCGTGCAATGCGTAAGAAGCCCTCATAAATAACGCCAAGACTCTCGCCTGTAGCCGTTGCAAGATTGCCCAAGTTTGCGCCTGCGCAGAATGCGGGCGCCGCACCAGTGACCACAAGGGCGCCGATTGATGGGTCACCTTCAATGCGGTCCATGGCAGCTGTAATTTCATCAACCATGGGCTGGGTCAATGTGTTGCGCTCATCAGGATTATTCAACGTAAGAGTGGCAACACCATCAGTGACAGAAACAAGAACAAAACTCATGGCGTTAGTTTCGCACACCCAGTTCGGGAGCCCATTGCCCAATCGCCTACGGTATGGCCATGTCTGAAGTCATTTTGTATGAGGTGAGCGATCGCATCGCCACCATTACCTTTAATCGACCAGAGGCTCGCAACGCTCTCTCCAGCGAGGTATTGCGCCTTCTGCCACAACTCATGCAACGCGCAGACGCTGACCCCGATGTAGATGTCTTGATCCTCACCGGCACCGACCCCGCGTTCTGTGCTGGCTTAGACCTCAAAGAACTGGGCGATACAGCTGGCAATTTGGGCGGCACCGGAGCAGATGGGTCAGTCAACTCCACGGGCGTTCGTGGACCATTTCCCAAAATTTCTAAGCCGTTGATTGGCGCTATCAATGGTGTCGCAATCACAGGTGGTTTCGAGCTTGCGTTGAACTGCGACTTCCTCATTGCATCAGAGCATGCAAAGTTTGGCGACACACATTCGCGTGTGGGCATCATGCCTGGCTGGGGCCTCACCGTGTTGTTACCTCAGGCAATCGGTGTGCGTCGCGCACGTGAGATGAGTTTTACCGGCAACTTCATGTTGGCCGATGAAGCACTCGCGTTCGGCCTAGTGAACCACGTAGTGCCACACGCAGATCTCATTTCATTTACGCGTCAGATTGCATTGGACATCATTGGGAATGAACAAGATGGTGTTCGTGAAATTCGCTCCACCTATGCCCACCACGCACAAGAGATGGACAAGTGGGAGCATGAATCTGCGGTGGGAGCAGAATGGCGCAAGGCGCAGTTTGACCCGAAGAAAGTTGCGGAGCGTCGCGCCAAAATTATGGAACGCGGCCGCAAGCAATAATTACGAGCGCAACTCGCTAACCGCTGTGATGGTGATGCCACCACGGGGGTGTTGTGTCAGGGTCACACGAACCCGATGAGGCTGTGCCGTGGCCATCACTTCACCAGCAATTTCTGCAGCTAATGCTTCGGCAAACACTGCGCGATTACGAAAACTCCAGAAATACAATTTCAAACTTTTTGACTCAATGCAGAACTTGTTTGGTTCGTATTCAATTTCAACGCTTGAGATATCTGGCTGATTCGTGACCGGGCAAATTGACTGCACTTCATCAGTGGAAAAAGTGACCGTTGAGACATTCTGTGGTGCGGGAAACACTTCAACGTGTTCAAGCGAATGCTGAACTGTTTTGCCAAGAACCGTTAATCCCGATGTGTCACTCATGTGATACAAGCCTACAAATCAGCGAAGGTCGTCGGGCAAAAGCCCACGTAATGACACCAAAGGCCGTGGCCCCACATGCGAGATGACTTCGGCAGCGGCAATTGCACCAATTTGGGCGCAACGGGTCAGGTCTTTTCCTTGTGTGAGTCCGCGCAAGAAACCAGCAGCAAACAAGTCACCTGCACCAGTGGTATCGACAACTTCGTCAACAGGCGCGGCGGGCACTGCATGAATATCGTCTCGAGTCACAATGACTGATCCCTTTTCACTTCGCGTCACAGCAGCAATGTGGCAGTCACGGCGAAGAAGTTCGACAGCGTCATCAAAATCGGCAACTTCATAGAGCGACTTCAATTCATCTTCGTTGGCGAACAACACATCAATTTCATCGCGAACCAACGCCTGAAAATCAGACCGATGGCGATCAACACAGAATGAGTCTGACAACGTCAGCGACACAACGCGACCGTGAGCATGAGCAATTGATGCGGCGCGACGAAACGCTGCTTTCGCATCGGGCTGGTCGAACAAATAGCCCTCCAAATACAGAACTGCTCCGGCACCAATGACTGACTCGTTGAGATCGGCCTCGGATAACTGCGTGGAGATTCCAAGGAATGTGTTCATGGTGCGCTGAGCATCTGGTGTTACCGCGATGATGCATCGCCCAGTGGGAGCGTTGCCTTGTGGGGTGCCGCTTCGAAAATCAACACCCGCCTGTGTCATGTCTGCTGCGAACTCACGACCTAAATCATCGTCAGCCACTTTTCCAATAAACGCAACCTCACCGCCCAAGCTTGCAATTCCCGCCAAAGTGTTGGCACCAGACCCTCCGCTGGTGCGAGTAGATGTTCCGACCGCTGCAGTGAGTTCAAGCGCGCGATCTGTTTCAATGAGCGCCATCGACCCTTTAATCATGTTCTGCGACGCCAAAAATTGGTCATCCACCAGCGCAATCATGTCCACCAACGCATTTCCCACACCAACAACGTCGTAGAGAATTCCTTCCTTGTTGGTGAGGGCGGGGATGTGGGCGGTGAATGGATGACTACGTGGCACGGTTCTCCACGGTAGTACGCACACCACCGGCGTTAGCCTCTCTTGCTGTGAGCCACATCGATAGCCCGTACCGCCTTCCCCGCACCATTGTTCCGTCCTCGTACCAGGTATCCCTCGCCCCCGATCTGCAGAATGCATCCTTCACCGGAACCGTGAGCATTGCCGCCAATGCCGTTAACGACGCACAAGAAATTGTGTTGAACGCCATCGAGTTAGACATTCATTCAGTGGAGGTCAACGGACAATCGGCCACATTTTCATTACACAACGAATTAGAACGCCTCATTGTTCACACGCCAGTTCCTGCAGGTCCGCTCAGCATCAATCTTTCGTTCACAGGAACCCTGAACGACAAACTGCGCGGGTTCTATCGCTCAACATTTACGGACGGCAATGGCAATGTGCAGACCATCGCCACCACACAAATGCAATCCACAGATTGTCGACGAGCATTCCCCTGCTTCGACGAGCCTGATTTCAAAGCCACCTTCTCCATCGACATCACCTGCGACGCCAATCTGACCGCAGTATCAAACGGCAAGGAAATACGTCGCGAACAGTTACCGAACAATCAGGTGCGCATATGGTTCGCCGAAACAATGAAGATGTCCACATATCTCGTGGCGTTTGTTGTGGGTCCGCTTGAAGCAACTGAACCCGTCATGGTGGGCTCAATTCCGTTGCGCGTGCTGCATGTTCCAGGCAAAGCACATCTCACAGACTTCGCGCTTCGTGTTGGCGCATTTTGTATTGACTGGTTCCAGAACTATTACGGCATCCCCTACCCCAGCGATAAATGCGATCTTCTGGCGCTTCCCGACTTTGCCGCCGGCGCTATGGAAAACCTTGGCTGCATTACCTTCCGCGAAGTGTTGTTGTTGGTTGACCCCGAAACATCAACACAAGTGGAGCAAGAACTTGTTGCTGCAGTTGTGGCACACGAACTTGCTCACATGTGGTTTGGCGACCTGGTCACCATGAAGTGGTGGAATGGCATCTGGCTGAATGAAGCATTCGCAACGTTCATGGAAGTGGCCGCCACCGACGCATTTGCTCCGCACTGGACCATGTGGACATCGTTTGGTCTTGACCGCACCGCAGCATTTGAAGTTGACTCGCTGCATTCCACCCGCACCGTTGAATTCCCTGTCAATTCGCCAGCAGACGCCGATGGAATGTTCGACGTTCTCACGTATCAGAAGGGCGGAGCACTTCTGCGCATGTTGGAGCAGTACCTGGGGCCTGACCGATTCCGTGCTGGCGTCAACCACTATCTCCGCACACACTCGTACGGCAATACCGAAACAAGCGACTTGTGGGATGCCATTGAACACGTTGTCAGCACAGACGGCGGCGAGAACGTTCCCGTTCGCAAATTGATGGATTCATGGATCTGGCAAGCCGGGTACCCGCTTGTCTCCGTGCGCATTATCAACAACGAACTCGTTGTGTCGCAACGTCAATTCACGTTCGACAACTCACCGAATGCCACAACATGGGTTGTTCCTGTTCATGTGCGTATCGGAGACTCCACCACAAAAGTCTTGCTTGACTCCCCTGAACTTCGACTTCCGCTTTCGGATGCGTCCGCAGTAGTTGTTGTTAATGCTGGCGGTCCTGGCTTTTATCGCGTGGAGTATTCGGCCGAATTGATGCAGCGCATCACCGGCGACACCTTGGCAACACTCACCACCCTCGAGCGCTACAACTTGGTGGACGATGCTTGGAGTGCAGTGGTTGCAGGCGCCATGCCCGCATCGCAGTTCATCTCATTCGCGAAAGAATTTGTGAACGAAACAGATCTTTCGGTGTGGCAGGCCCTCACCACCGCACTGCGTGGACTCGGCCGATTGATCCCCCGCGAAGACATGGCGCCATTTGCTGCTTTCGTGTCGTCACTTGTACGTCCGGCATATGAACGTTTGGGGGAAACTCCAGCCCCCAACGAAGACGACCTTGTCTCCAAGTTGCGAGGCTTGTTGATGTCAGTCCTTGCCGTCCTTGCACATGATGACGCCATCATTGAACGATGCAGAGGGATATTGCTCGACAACACCGAATCTGACCCAGAGTTGGTGTCTGCGTCGGTGGCAGTTGTTGCCACCTTCGGTTCATCACAGGACTACGAGTGGTTCATCACTAAATTCAGAAATGCCGCCACTCCGCAAGAAAAAGTTCGCATGCTGTATGCATTGGCCGAGTTTGATGATGCAGAACTCATGAAGCGCACCTGCGACCTTGCCGTGTCAACAGATGTCAAAAGCCAAGACGCGCCGTTCTTGCTGGCGCGCTGCATTGCCAACAAACATCACGGGCACATTGCCTGGGCAGCTGTGCAACAGCACTGGGACTATGCCAACGCCACATTCCCCGGCAACACCATTGTTCGCATGGTCAGCACTATCACCACACTCAACACTCCAGAGTTGCAAGCTCAGGTATCGGCGTTCTTCGCGGAACACCCCATTCCCCAGGCAACCAATACGTTGAATCAGGCACTTGAGCGCCAACGTGTGAACGTTGCACTGCGGGAACGCGAAAGCGCCGCGCTTCGAGACGCATTGTCCCGATAACGCGGCGCTTCCAGTAAGAGTTAGCGGCTTGTCGGCTTCAGTTGTCCGTTGGCCACCATGTCACGCAAGGCTGTCTTCAGGAACTTGCCCGCAGCGTTACGTGGAAGATCTTCATTCATGATGATGACGTGGTTCGGGACCTTGAATGATGAAATCTTTCCGTCTAAGAACTTCCACAAATCTTCAGGAGTCAACGTTGCACCGTCGGCCACCTTGATGGCAACAGCTACTTCTTCTCCAAGACGCTCATGTGGAACACCAAATACAGCAACTTCGTGAACTGCGGGATGCTCGTAGATGGAACCTTCCACTTCGGTGCAGAACACGTTCTCGCCACCGCGAAGAATCATGTCTTTGATGCGGTCCTTGATGTACAGGAAGCCTTCTTCATCGATGTAGCCACCGTCACCGGTGTGCAGCCAGCCATTCTCAATGGACTCAGCAGTTGCATCGGGACGGTTCCAGTAGCCACGAATCAACATGGGGCCAAACAACATGATTTCGCCGTACTCGTTTGGTCCGAGAACTTTCTTTGTTGCGGGATCCCATACCGCTACTTCCATGGGGCGAATGGCACGACCCGTTGACGTAGGACGATCTGTGTAGAACTTGCCAAGGTTGCCAGGACCAAACGCGTTGGTTTCGGTCATGCCGTAGCCCAACTGTGGGCCACCTTTCTTGATGCTCTTTGCAACTTTGTCGACCAGTGTTGCGGGCGCGGGTGCACCGCCGCCACCAACTGCCTTCAATGACGATGTGTCGTACTTATCGAAATCTGGGTGGTTCACCAAGTCCCAACTTTGTGTGGGCACGCCCACGAAGTTGGTGATGCGCTCTTCTTCAATAATGGGCAATGCCTTACCGGCGTCCCACTTGTACATGATGACCAACTTGAGGCCAGCCATGAAGCAGCTGAGCATCACAGGAACACATCCGGTCACGTGGAACAACGGCACAATCAGAATGAACGAGGTGTCGTACACCGGATCATTGGGATCAACTGGTTCAGGATCTGTTGCCAATGCCAACACGCCATTTCGTGCCGAGAACGCCATGAGCGAGCTGAGAACTGCACGGTGCGTGCTCACAGCACCCTTCGGGCGACCCGTGGTGCCCGAGGTGTACAAAATGGTGCAGTCGTCATCGGGGCCAATATCTGCCACTAGTGGTCCAAGGCCGCTCTTGACTTCCTTTGACCATTCGTCGATGTCGGGACCCACTTCGGTTTCGGGACGAACAATGAGCATCTTGATACCAAGTGTGCGGCATGAATGATGCGCGGTATCGATGCGCTGCTGGTCACCGATAAGAACTGATGCACCACAGTCTTTCAGTGCGAAATCCATTTCGTCTTCGGTCCACCATGCGTTGAACGACACGTTGACGGCACCCACAGAGATAATGGCTGCAAATGCAATGATCCATTCGGGATAGTTACGCATTGCAACGGCAACTCGGTCACCCTTCTTGATGCCGTACTTATTCACCAACAAATGCGCGAGACCATCTACCTGATCCATCACGTTTGCGAATGTGAAGCGCTCACCTTCGTACAACAGGAATGTCTTGTCACCATGAGCACGAGCACCCTGCAACACCAACGCCAAGTTCGGCGGTGCGTGCTTGAAGAGTTCCATCTTCACGCCAAAGACTTCGCCTTCGGTCAATTCGAACATTGTTCCTGAACCGGGGTTCAGAACGACGTTCTGTGCTTCTTCCCATGACAGCGCCATTGTGTTTCCTTTTCTCTGACGTTGGTGGAGCTGAGGGGAATTGAACCCCTGACCTCTTCATTGCGAACGAAGCGCTCTGCCAACTGAGCTACAGCCCCAAAAACGGGTATGTAAATGCTGAAGTCTAGGCGTGAGGGTGTCGTAGTTCACATTCCGTGAGCAACGAAAGAAGTAGCCGAGAAAAGCGTGACGACTTATGCGGCGTGACGCTGGCCGTAATAACGGCGCAGATATTCCTGGTTGCGAATTTGCACCAAGATGTAGCAGTACGCACCCAGACCAAGGAACGCTGCGGTGAAGATGTACACCATGGCATTGCTACCAGTGGTGAGTCCGAGGAACAGCGACAATGCGTTCAGTGCGACGAGGCCGTACAACACATTGACGCGGCGGCGGCGCACGATTTCACGAGACGACATGTAGGCAGTCTCGGGTGCTACGTGACGGCGTGGCAACTGCGACGTGTGATGTGATCGACGATGACGCGCCTGTGGTTCGAGAACTCCGTCTGATGCCACAAGGCGGGGGCGAGGCGTACCGCGGGTGGGAGCAGGACGTGGTTGGGGCGCGCGACCTGGCATGGGGCGCTGAGTGGGAGCAAGTGGTCGAGCCATGGCGCGCATTGCGTGTGGTGCACCCATGGGGCTTTGCGTGCGCTGCAGAGTATTGAGCTGGCGGCGAAAGTCGGACACAGAAGAGACGGCGCCACCGTCAAGGCGGGAGCGCAACAGAGGAGGCAAAAGTACTGCCATCCACATTGCCCCAACGATGAGGAGAACGAGCTTGCTCATAACTTGAGAAAGCCTAGTAACGAAATTGGCCCCTGTGGCGTTCTGAGCACCTCGTCACGCCACTAACCCCTCGCAAACCCTTGCAAAATAAGGAAACTTTCCTAGTCGGGTCACAGTTCACAGGGCTTGACAAGACCCCCGAATGGCCAGATTTAGCCCCGTTGATAGTCGCCCGAGCGCCCACCCGACTTCTGCTGAAGCACCAAGTTTCCGATGACCATGTCTTTGTCGGCCGACTTACACATGTCGTAGAGGGTGAGAGCTGCAACGGAACATGCTGTGAGTGCTTCCATCTCGACGCCAGTCTGTCCGGTGGTTTCGACAACCGCCGTAATGGACACGCTGGCATCGTTCACCTGCAAGTCGACGGTGACAGATGTAATCATCAGCGGGTGACACAGCGGAATCAGATCACTGGTGCGCTTGGCTCCTTGAATTCCTGCAATACGAGCCACGGCAAGAACGTCGCCTTTGGGAAGAGCGCCGCTACTAATTGCCTGAGCCGTGGCAGGCGCCATGGCAACCTCGCAGGTAGCCACTGCACGACGCTTCGTAACTGCTTTGTCCCCCACGTTCACCATGTGCGCATTGCCCGATGCATCGAGATGGGTGAAGGATGGCTCATTCATGGTGGTCACCCTACGACCGCTTCCATGGCCAACGCACCGGGCGCTTCGCAAGAAAAGCCGCCACGCCTTCTCGCACTTCCCCACTCTTGTCCATCTCTGTTTCCCACTGCAATGTGGTGGAAGGCTTCACTCGCCCATCTCGCATCACTTCATCGATCATGGCTTTGCTCGCCACCTGTGTGAGCGATGAACGTTCCACCAACGTGGCCACTAGCTGAGAGACACGCACATCAAGTTGGTCGGGAGCAACTACTTCGTCTACCAGACCAATTCGCAACGCACGATCAGCATCAATGAGTTCGCCAGAGAACATTAAGTGCTTGGTGGCGGATGGCCCCATTAGTCGCACAGCGCGCTCTAAAGCATTTGTGGGATACACAATTCCCAACTTCGATGGCGTAATTCCAAAGACCGAATCAGAGCTAGCGATGCGGATGTCGCACGCGGTCGCAATACTGACGCCACCACCCACACAGTTTCCGCGAATCATCGCAATGGTGGGAACTGGGAAATTGGCCAACGCTTCTTCTGCATTCCAATTCACTCGTGCGTATTCACCACCAGGACCATTGGTTAGTTCTGAGATATCTGCGCCGGCACAAAAATGATCGCCGGCACCCGTAACTACAAGCAAGCGAACATTCGAATCGTCCACTAATGCATTGACATGCGCCGTGATTGCAGCCCACATGCTTTGTCGAACTGCATTGCGTTTGTTGGGCCTATTCAAAGTCAGCGTGGCAACAGGTCCATCAACAGACACCAACACATTCATGTTGGCCAATTCACCCGTTTCATCGACAGTCACGTCAACCGCCAATCTGACTCATCGAGCGATTCGGGCGAATGAAATTCACTTGGCTGATTTGGTGACCCGCCCATTTGGTTCCAACCGCGTGAATGATGAGATTGGCGATGTCATCGTCGGTACCACCATTTCGCAACAACGCACGAACATCAAATTCATCGGTTGCAAAGAGACACGTGCGGAATTGACCGTCGCTGGTCAGACGCACACGATCGCAGTCGCCGCAAAACGGCTGCGACACACTGGGAATGACACCAACTGTTCCTTTGCCGTCTATGTATCGCCATCTGTCCGCTGGTGCCGCACCTCGCGCGGGAACTTGCTCTAACGGAAACTCGGCGGAGATAATGCCGACAATTTCTTCTTGAGTCACCACTTGTTTGCGCTGCCACTCGTTGGTGGCATCGAGTGGCATGAATTCAATGAAGCGAACCTCTACACCGGTGTCGCGACCATATTTGGCGAGGTCGAGGATTTCATCGTCATTGACACCGCGTTCAATGACTGCATTCACTTTGACCGGTGCGAAACCAGCAGATTGTGCTTCAGCAATTCCAGCCAAAACATTGTGAAGCTCGTCGCGACGAGTCATGGCCAAAAAGCGATCCTGACGCAAACTGTCAAGGCTGACGTTGATGCGGTCCAGTCCCGCGTCGCGAAGCTCAGTTGCAATGTTGCGAAGCGTTGCACCGTTGGTGGTAAGCGCAATGTCGGGCTTTTGGCCATTGCTTAATCGAAGACCAGACAATTGCTGAATGAGGCGCGGCAAGTGGGCACGAACTGTTGGTTCGCCGCCTGTCAGACGCAGACTGTCAATGTTGAATCGCTCCACACAAATGCGAGCAACACGTTCAATTTCTTCAAAGGTCAGAACCTCGGAACGATCGAGCCACACCAGACCCTCTTCAGGCATGCAATAGGTGCACCGGAAATTGCATCGATCGGTGACAGAGATGCGCACATCGCGCACTGTCCGTCCGTGCTGATCAATGAGGTCCACGGGGCAAGCCTACGCACTGAGATGTCCGCGAGGACAGGGCACCTACGGCCATGTCAGACCTTTTCAAGTCGCGCCAAAACGCTCTTATGCCATGGAGTTCCAGCTATGGGGTCTTGGTCGTCAGTACTGGTGAGTTCATTTGGTGCCACACCAGTCATCACGCGCTCGCCGTCTTCAATGTGATCGAGCCCCATGCCGTTCGGAACAGAGATATGACCATCGCGCATACGGTCATTCACTTCCACGTCGAACACTGCAGACGCACGTTTAGTGATGAGTCGAACCTTGTCTCCAGTCACGACACCCACTCGTGCCGCATCACCTTCACTCAACCGCAACGCACCCTTTTCATCTTTTTTGCGCCACTGCGGATCACGAATGATGGTGTTGGCGGTAAACGACCGACGTTCACCAGCAGAAAGGACGAATGGCCATTCAGGATCATTTCCAGGAATATCTGAGGGCGACAGCGCTTCAACAAACTCAAGCAACTCGGGAATGTCGAGAGTGATCTTGCCTTCAGCAGTCTTTAGTCGCTTCCATGATTCGTCGTATTCGTCTTCGGTAATCACCACTCCAGAGGGGCTATTGAGGATTGCGTCAAACAGTTTTTCTCCAGCCTCAAGTCCCGTGCCGTATCCAGCGCGCTCTACTCCGGCAGGGAAATTGCGCGCACAGTTGTGAGCTGCTGGCCACAACACTGCAGCGGCTGCAGCGCCATGAGGCAACGATTCACCGAGCGTGCGATACAAGATGACAGGAGCAAGGCGACCAAGTTCTGGACGTTCAGCCATTAATGCAAAGAACGCAGTCGCGAACTCTGCGCGACCAACTGTCGCTGCAGTACGTAATGGCGCGTACAACTCATCATTCACAATGCCGGTTGCCTCACAGAGGCGTGCGTGAATCTCTGCTTCTGGCAATGGGCCTTCTGGCGCATCCACCACTGGACGTCGTAAGTGGAACACGTTGTGTGGAAACTCAAAGTTGAAAAACGTGGCCTCAAACTTTTCATATTGAGTGGATGCAGGCAACACGTAGTCAGCCATTCGCGCTGTTTCTGTCATGAAGACATCAATCACCACCAATGCATCGAGCGAACTCAATGCTTCGCGCATGCGATGTGAATCAGCGAGTGAATGGACTGGGTTCGATGCTTCCACCAACATCCCGCGAAAGCGATTGGGGTGATCTGTGAGGATCTCATCGGGAATCGCGTTACACGGGATAAGACCAGTAATGACGCGAGCCTTCGTCACTGGAGACAACTTGGGTTCAGTGCGCTTCTTTGAGTGCCCTGCAGATCCCATGGCCACCAACGACGACGCTGCGTATTGACCGCCGATGTTGCCAAAGTTTCCAGTGAGTAGCCAGATGAGTTTTTCAAGATAGCTATTCAAAGTTGAATGGCGATTCATTTGAATACCCAAGTCTTCAGCGACCGCAACGCTCTGTGCACGCGCCATGCGCTCTGTTGCTGCGCGAACCAACTGTTCATCAACACCGCAGAGTTGGCAATAAGTTGCCACATCAATTCCGCTGAACACTTTTGCAATCTCGTCAAAGCCTTCAGTGTTCTGCGCGACCCAGTCCTTCTTGTACAAACCATCTTGAACGAGGATTGCAACCATTGCCGACAAGAGGAAGGCATCCGACCCAGGCTTCACCTGCAAGAAGAAATCTGCAAGTTCTGCGGTTTCAGATCGACGAACATCCACCACCACCATGGAGCGATTGGGGTCTTTTGCAATTTCTTTCAGCGTGGTACGTGCATGCGGGAATCCGTGCGTCTGCCACGGGTTCTTTCCAATGAAGAATGCAACCTCAGTGTTTGCCATGTCACCGCGAACACCCGTGCCCATCATCTTGCCGTTCACCCAGAACTCGCCCGTCTTTTCCTGCGCGAGTGCACTAGAGCGATGCTTGCTACCAATCACTGCGCGAAATGCCGACGAATACGCGCCGCACAAGTGATTTCCTTGTCCGCCACCGCCGTAATACATGATGGATTCGCCACCGTGTTCGTCACGAACTTTCAAAAACAGATCTGCCACTTCGCGAATTGCCGTGTCCCAATCAATTTGTTCGTACGTGCCATCTGGCCGGCGACGTTGCGGATACAGCAGTCGTTCACCGCGACCGTTTTGATAATGGTCGAGACGTAACGCTTTCTCGCAGGTGTATCCGAGTGAACCGGGGTGGGCTTTGTCTCCACGAATGCGTTCAAATGAACGGCCGTTCTCACCAAGTCGAATCTCAATGCCGCAGTTGCATTCGCACAAAATGCACGCGCTCTGCTTCCACTCGTTCGTCATGATTCCTCCTGTTGCCCTGTCGCTCTCCGTGCCAATCTGGCGGCGCACTCCGTCATCTTAGACATGATTGAGTTCCAAAATGGAACCCACTATCCTCGAGACTGTGAAACGCGACGAAGCCATCAACATGCCATGCACGATTGCCAAGGCCACCGCCGTCTTTGGCGACACCTGGAATGTTCTCCTCATTCGTCAGGCCTGTCTGGGCAGCAAACGATTTGATGAGTTTCAGGATGCGTTAGGAATTGGTCGCAACATTTTGAATGGTCGACTTGCCGCTCTCGTGGACGAAGGCGTCTTCACAAAAGTGATGTACCAAAACAATCCTGAACGGTTTGAGTACCGACTCACGTCGAAAGGTCGCGACGCTTGGCGCATTTTGTCGGCCATGGCCGCATGGGCAGATACGCATGCCCTGCATGGTGCCCCTACTCCACTGGTGTACAAACACAAGAAGTGCAACCATCGCATGCACGCTGAAGTGGTGTGTAGTCACTGCGGTGAAGAACTAGATGTACGAGACATGGTTGCCCTGCCAGGACCGGGCCATCCCGAGTACAAAAAGAAATAGCTATCGCTAGTTATTGATGCCGCTTGGGCCTGCGTCAGGGCCGAGGAATGTCACCTCAACGGTGTCGCTGGCACGTACTCCTGTTCCATCGGGAACAGCCATGATTGCGTTTGCCATCGCTGTTGATGCCAACTGGTGGCTTCCTTGTGGGCCAGTTCGCCTGACATGAACACGACCATCATCTCCCCATGTTGCATGCACACGATCAAAGTGTGTCTTCCCATCGGGATTGCGCTTCACATCTTCATCAACAATTGCCTGCACCACAGGTCGAAAAGGTGCAGAGTGCCCCATCATGGCGCGTAAGGCTGGTCGTGCAATCAATTCAAAACTCATTAACGAACTCACTGGGTTTCCAGGAAGCCCGAACACGGGAATGGTTCCACCGTTTTCCCCCGGCATCACTCCAAATGCAAATGGCTTGGCTGGCTTCATTGCAATTTGAAACCACCGCATGTCGGCAACGCGACCAAGCACCGCTTTCACCACGTCGTAGTCGCCCATGCTGACCCCGCCACTTGTGATGATTGCATCGACAATTCCGCGACTAGTGACCTTGACCAAAACAGATTCCAGTTCTTCTTCGTTGTCGCGAATGATGCCCATGTCAATTGGCTCTGCGCCACATTCTTCAACAACCCGCAGCAACATCTTGCGGTTTGACTCGCGAATCTGACCGGGCTCTAACGGCATGCCATCGTCAACAAGTTCATCACCTGTGGACATCACCCCAACGCGTGGCTTCCAATAAATCGACACAGTCTGCGCATTGATGCTGCACATCACACCTTCCACCATGGGAGTTATGACAGTGCCTGCAGTCAAGACAGTTGATCCCACTTCAACATCTGAACCAGCAGCACGAATTGCATCACCTGGCTTCGCAGCCTTGTAAATACGAACGCCGTGATCACCTAGACGTTCGGTGTCTTCCACCATGACAATTGCATCGCAACCCTCGGGAATGGGTGCACCGGTCATGATGCGAATTGCGGTTCCTTCTGTGAGCGAGACAGATGCAACTGCACCTGCGGCAACTTCACCAATGACGCGTAACTCAACAGGGACGGTCAGCACGTCTGCAGCACGTACGGCGTACCCATCGACTGCAGTATTGGCAAATGGCGGAACTGGTTCGGTGGCAACAACATCGGCTGCCAGCACACAACCGCGAGCTTCTCGTACCGGAAGAGACACAATGCGCCCACGCGCGCACTGCGCCAGCACAATTTCTCGTACCTCATCCAATGGAGTCATGCGCTCAACCTACTGTCAGGCGATAGACCTATTGGCATGCTGAATTATCGGGCTCCGTCATCGTCGGGGCACACCGTGTCCTGGGAGACATGGGATGGAGACCCAGCAAGCAGTGTGACGCTTCGATGGGAGAACGAGGGGTGGACCGCTGAAATCTCATTGCACAGCGACAATGCCTTGGCAATTGTGCGGCTATCGGCCCAATGGATGGTGCAGCAGATGTTGTTGTTCCGCGACATGGAAGAACCAGACCTGTGGCTTGCCACCGACGGTCACGGCCGATGGGGCGAAATGAATGGTGCACACCGCACCGAATTAGACGGCTGTGTCGATATCGACTTTGTCAACACGCCATTCACCAACTCCATTGTCACGCACCGACTTCCACTCCATGTGGGCCATACGGCCGACCTTCATGTGATCACAGTTGATATTGAGACACTCGGAATTGAAGTGGTGCCTCAGCGGTACACCCGCCATGATGACAATGCATGGGAGTACATATCGCTTCTTACTGGCGAGCAGCATGCTGCGCGCGTTGACGAGTTCGGCATCGTTGTGGATGAACACAACGCGTTCCGCCGCGTGAATGACTAAAAGTTCGAATGCTTCAGTTGAAACAACCGCCGGCGAAGAATTTCTAACATCACGCCAGTGACAACCAGAACTAGCGCGGGAATCATTGGAGATGTTTGTCCACCGGTTTGTGGCAACGCATCTGTTTCCTGCGCTACTTGGTTGACGCGCGTACTTGGCGCAACAGTTGTTGTGGCCGCCACAGTCGTGCTTGGTGACGCGACTGCAACCGTTGTTGTAGTGGGCACCACATACACACACGACTGCTGTGCGTCGTTCACGCGTACGGTGAATGATTGATCGGCTGCTGTTGGAGTCTGCTGTGAATCAGTCACACGCAACACAAATGTGTAATCGCCACATGTTGTAGGTGTGCCAGTGAGTTGGCCATTAGACAACGTCACTCCGGTTGGAAGTGTTCCCGAAACAAGCGAGTATGAATAGGTTGCCACGCCATTCTGCGCAGCCAATGGTTGCGAATATTGCGAACCGATTGTGCCACCAGGAAGTGATGTGGTGACCCAACTCACGGGACTCAACGCATTCACTGACGCCACTTGAATGCTCAAGATGTCGTGGTTGTTTGATGAACCGCCGGTGGATGCCGCCATTCCAAATTTGAAGGTGGTGGCATTACGAAGTTCGGTTGGTTGAGCAAACGTCAGTCGTGGCGTAGCCGTTGGTCCCACACCTGGAGTGCCACCAAATGCGGGGTCAATTCCATCTGGGTCGTCTACGTAAATCTTCACTTGCGGGTTCGCCACTGTTGCAGGATCAACAACCATGCGCACGCGACGCACCCGGTTCGCACGTGTTGTCCAGTTGCCACCATATGTCGCACGATCATCGCCCCATCGCACAGAACAAGGGTCCGAACTTGTCAGCACGTTGTATCCACCCGAGCCTGGACCCCGCACGGTGATTGCATCTGCCCACAGTCCAAAACCAAACGACGTAGGACAATCAAATCCTGCGCCATTTCCAGACGGTGCCGCAGTTCTAAAACCACCCCAACGGTCAAGCCCAACACCCAATAGTGCTCCTTGGCCACCTGTTCCAGCCAGTCCGATGTACCCAAGTGCACCACCAAATGTTCCTACAGTGACATTTTCAGTTGCACCATCAATCAGGAACAATGCGATGCCATCGGCACCTGTGGAACCACCGCCCCACATTTCAACATCAAGAGTGATGTCAAGACCGGATTGCGTTGTCTGTGCAATGTTGTACAGCGCGTAGCCCGCACCATTGCCTGCAGTTGTTGTGAGACGAAGACGGTTATCGCTGTTTCGCGCTTCCACTTTTGGATAACCCGCCGCCACAGTTCCGCTGTTGCCACCAAATGTCCAACCCGATGACTGACCAGGTAACGAGTCAAACGTTTCGCTGACCAGTGTGACTCCACCCGCAGCACGTGCGAAGTTGGACTGTGATGACACCGCAAGCCCCGCAAGACCGACAACTGCCAGCGCAACAACAGGAAACCGAAAAGAACGAAAAGACATAGCCGCATAAATCTAATGACTCACGCAACGAGCCAGGCAGTTCCCAAAAAGTTCGTGTTATGAATTATTGCTGGCGAACCATTCACGCAACTTTGCGTTGGCAGCCGGATTCTTCTTCGCCGCATCTAACACTGCTTCTAACCAACCTGCAGGTGTTCCCGTGTCCCATCGCTGCGTCGTGGTCAAATGACCGAGCAGCTGTCCACGTAGACCTTGGGCAAGAAGCGCATCTGTCAACTGATACTCACCGTTTGCATGCGGCGTCAGCTGTTCAATGTCATCAAAAATTTCGGGCGTTAAGACGTAACGCCCCAAGATGATCAGATCACTTGGCGCATCTTCCATTCGTGGCTTTTCCACCACGCCATTAATTCCGAAAGGTCCGTCAGCAGGTGAATCTGGCGTCACTGTAACAACGCCATATGCACTCACTTGATCCATGGGCACGCGCTTTAATTCAATAGCGCTCTTCCCTGTTGCCTCGCACGAATCAATCAACAGACGAAGCAATCCAGAATCGCCACGCAATTCATCGGGCAACAACACTGCGAATGGTTCATCACCCACGCAAGCTCGCGCGCATCCAACTGCATGTCCCAACCCTTTCGGATTGTCTTGGTATGTGATGCTCACGCGAACGTCGGTGCCAATACGTGCGAGTCGATCCGCAACATCGTCTCGCCCCTGCTCTCGCAATTTGTTCACTACATCTGGCGACGGCGTGACGTAGTTCTCTAGCCCCGGCTTCACACGGCTTGACACCAACACCACGTGGTCGCATCCGGCGCCAATAGCCTCATCAAGAATGAGTTGCAGTGCCGGCACATCGAAGATGGGCAGCAATTCTTTCGGCACCGCCTTTGTGACGGGATAGAAACGGGTGCCCAGCCCAGCGGCGGGAATGACGGCAGTGCGGGCTCTCATGGAATTCCACGCTAGCCAGATACCATTTGGCACTCGTAGGACCAGAGTGCCAAACCCCCGGAGTCACCCATGCCGACATATGTCTACAAATTCGTGGAAACCGGTGAGACCATCGAGGTGCAACAGGACTTTTCCGACGACACCCTCACCGAAGCAATGCATCCCGTTGACGGAACCATGCGCCCCGTGAAAAAAGTGTTCTTGCCCGTTGGCATCACCTTCAAAGGTGGCGGCTTCTACAAGACCGATAGCGGCAAGTCTGGATCATCGGTGAGTTCGTCATCATCCAGCAGTGATTCATCGGCATCCAGTTCCAGCGACTCGTCGTCTTCGTCGACCACATCTTCTTCAGCCGACTAACGCCATTCAGGCACACATGGCATCCGAAAGGACGCCATGACTTCTCTCCGCTCATTTCTCTCAGCTGCATTCCAACAAGCTGTTGCACTCTCGCGACGTTTCGTGTTCGTGTGTGAACGTCAACGGCGCACTCAGGTGCTGGTGGCTTTCGTTATCTGCGGAATTGTCGCAATGGCGACCACTGAAGCGGTTATCACTCAACGACGTGCTCGCAACACATGGACCACACAACGCTCAGTGCTTGTGACAACAACACCACTTCAATCCGGAGACACACTTACCAAACACAACACTCGGCTGATCTCGCTTCCGTTGGCACTCATACCTGCCGATGCATACACATCACTTCCTCGACACCGACACTCTCGTATTGCATTAGATGTGAACACTCCTCTTACACGGTCTGTCACTGTTCCGTCATCTGAGGCTGTCGTGGTTCCTGACGGATGGCGAGTAGTTGCCTTGCCATCAGACATTCCTGTGCCACGGGTTCACATTGGCGATCAAGTCGATGTGGTCTCAAGCGTGAATGTGATTGCGGCCAATTGCATTGTGATGGCGACGTCTCCCATGTCTGTCGCTGCACCTCTTGACCGCGTTCCCCAAATAGTGGCCGTCTCCCGATTAGGTGAATTAGCCGTTGTGGTAGCGCCTCAGCCCTCACCCACCACTTTTCGCTCACAACGCTGATGACCCCAATAGACACCCGTCACAGTGAGGGCTACTATTTTTCACAACTGCAGTGCACAGGGGGCAGACATGGCATACGGCGCCGATCAACCATTAGATACTCCACCAGTCACCGATTGGGTCAACGACTGGGATTGGCTAGACGACGGTTGGGGTGAGAACGCCATCGACATTTGGAATTCCGTGCGCGAACAGTGCCCAGTAGGCAGCACCGAACGTTATGGCCGTGCATTCATGCCCGTCACCATGGAAGCAGTGCGCCATATTGCAAACGACACCGAGAACTTTTCGTCTGCATGGGTGAACGTTGCGCGGCCCGATGCACCACGTGCCGCTGCACCACCAATTACTTCTGACCCACCAGATCACCACGGACACCGCCGTCTTATTCTTCCTGCGTTCAACCCAAAGTCCGTTGCAGGCATTGAAGGCGAATTGCGCCGTTACTGCCGCGAACTCATCAGCGAGTTAGATGGCCAAGACGCCACTGATGCTGCGTTGAATTACACGCAACACATCCCCGTTCACGGCATCTGCATTCTCACTGGTCTCCCTGAAGAAGACGCCGACTTGTTCCGCGACTGGATTTACAAGAATTTCCAGCTTGCACCAAAAGACAACCGCATTCGTCTCCAAGTACTCACCGAAATGTCGCAGTACATCGATGCTCTGTTGAAAGATCGTCTGCAGAATCCGAAGGACGATTTATTGACTACCGTCGCCAACGCCGAGATTGACGGCAAAGAAGTTCCGTGGGACATCAAGATTGGCTACATCCGTTTGCAGATTGTTGCGGGTATTGACACCACATGGAGTGCCATTGGTTCAGGTCTTTGGCACTTCGCACAACACAACGACGAGGTCAAGCGACTCATCGCAGTCGACAACGATGACATGTTGTGGCAAACAGCAAACGAAGAAGTGCTCCGCTACTACGCACCAGTCACCATGGCTCGCAAAGTCATCGGCGAAACCGAGGTTGCTGGTTGCCCCATGCGCCCCGGCGAGCAAACACTTGTCACGTTCCCCGCAGCCAACCACGACCCCGCAGCATTCGAAGATGCTCATGTGTTCAAGTTGGACCGCGAGAACAACCGACATGTTGCATTCGGTTTGGGAATTCATCGCTGCGCAGGGTCAAACCTGGCACGGTTAGAGATGTTGGTGGCGTTTCAAGAATGGCTACGCGCGTTCCCCAACTACAGCTTGGATCCCAACAAGAAGACCACATGGGCGAATGGCCAAGTGCGTGGTCCTCGACAAATTCCCGTACTGCTGAATCGTTGAGTGATTCAGTGACGTGCGTGCGCGTGCGTCACACCGACGGAATGATACGTGGCGTCCACGGACGGGCTTCGTCCCAGTAATGCCCCACCACACGACCGTCACGCAGTTTGCGTAGGAAGTCCTGTGGTCCATCGAAATCGGGCATTTCCATAAACCCGCTACCCAACGCCAATGGCACGTGTGCATCGCTGCCCGCACCAATCGCGAGGTCTCGCTCTTGTGCGAATGCCACCGCGCGCGCATTCAACGACTTCAACGATGTCTTCGAGTTGTGACCTTCTACCGCATCAATAAGACCTGCATCAGCAACAGCAACTAAGGAAGCCTCGGTCAAGTTCTTGCGCATGGGATCAAATGGATGCGGTACATACACCACACCGCCTTGTGCACGAATCTGCTCACATGTTGCAGCGGCACTTGCGCCGTATGAAATCTTCTCGGTGAGAAATAGCCCAATGATTTCACCCGTGTGCGTGCGCACTTCCTCGCCAACAATCACGCGGCACACGTTCTCTAACAACTTCTGCAAACGAAGCGCACCTTCAATGGCGTTATGGTCGGTGACACACAAAACATCGATGCCACTTGCCACCACACTGTCATGAATTTCATCCAACGTTGTTGTGGAATCACCACTGAACATGGTGTGACTATGCATATCAACGCGCACCCAACCACTCGAACATGGCGCCGCCAAATGCGGATGACGCTCAATTGCTTCGGGTGAGGCACTCGCCACGAACTTATGCTCCACTCATGGTGACGCCAGCGATCACCAACGACACACCAGCTGCGCGCATGGGCAACCAATCAACATCGCCGCCTACTTCTTGCACGTCTAACAACATGCGCTGCAACGTGGATGCAATAGTGAATTCACGAATAGGTTCAGCTGTTTTGCCATTGCGAATAACCAATCCACTGGCACCCGTGCTGAAGTCTCCCGACACTGGGTTCACACCGCTATGAAGTCCCTGCACGCTGTCAATAAGAATTCCATCGTCAATTCCCGCGATCAGTTCCTCTTGTGTTTTTGTACCCGGAGTTAAACGCAATGCCACACATCCGCCAGAGTTGCCAGTGCTGCGTGTGTTCATTCGACGCGCACTGTACGCATCGTGCACAAACATTTTCAGAACACCATTTTCAATCAGCACATTGCGACGAGCAGCCAAGCCATCACCATCTGTTTCACGCGCAAAGTACGCCTGTGAATCAGTGGGGTCATCAACCAGTGTGATGAGTGGTGATGCAACTTGTTCACCAATGCGGTCTGCAAAAATACTGCGCCCCTTCGACACGCTTTCACCGTTCAATGTTCCACCGATGATGGACAAGAACTGTGCGGTGACCATGGGGTCCAGCACCACTGTGGTGACTTTGCTGGGTGGTTTTACTGCACCCAACAAACGCGTTGCACGTTCGGCTGCCTTTTGTGCGGCTGCGGGAAGGTCAAACTGTGCTGGGTTGTCGCCCAAGGCGTACGCCCAGCCCGTTTGTGTTTCTCCGTTTTCTTCCACCAACACACTGACGGTGGCATAACAACTGTTCGAACGACTGCTACTGCGAATTCCCAATGTGGTGGCGGAGGCTTCCTCTGTGCTGCCATCTGAATAATTGGCATCGTCAATGCGCAAGCGACTGTCTTGAGCCAACACCAAGCGTTCTAACTCTTTGGCAATCTCAATCTTTTTGTCGGTGGGAAATGCAGCAAGTTCGTCGTCCCACAGTTTCTGCTTCACCACAGGAACACCGTCAGGCTCGGCAAGTCCGGCAAATTCGTCAGGGCTGCCGTACTCTGCATTCTCACGTGCTTCGGCCAGTACTTCGCGCCATGATTTTTCGTCGAATGCACCAGCAGATGATGTTCCCGTGCGGCCTTCCACAATGACAGTGACACCAACACTTTGGCTTTGCGCTGACACAAAGTGTTCTACCTCACCGTTGCGCACACGAATGTCTGTCTCGGTGGAACGCGATAAGTACGCGGCAATCTGTTCACCTGGTTGTGCCTCGGCAACAATGGCATCTGCAATTGCTTGCAGATCGGCCACTTCCTGATTGCTCATGCTGCAGTGCCACCAATTGTCATTGACTTCACGCGCAATGTTGGCTGGCCGTCACCCACGGGAACGCCTTGGCCATCTTTGCCACAGGTACCAGGGTTGCCCATTGCAAAGTCATTGCCCAACAAATCAATATCGGCCAACACTTGTGGACCATTACCAATCAGGTTTCCTTCGCGCAATGGTTCGGTGATCTCGCCGTTCTCAATCAGGTATGCCTCGGTCATACCGAACACAAAGTCGCCCGTTGCGGTATTGACACTGCCGCCACCCAACTTGGCCACATAGACACCTTTTTCGGTGGCGCGAATGATGTCGTCGGGGTCTTCGGTGCCATTCATGACGAACGTGTTGGTCATGCGCACCATAGGCAGGTGTTCATAACTTTGGCGACGTCCATTGCCGCTTGGGGCTCGACCTTCTTGACGGGAACGAATGTGGTCCCACATGTAGTCGGTGAGAATTCCGTTTTCAATCAACACATTGCGCTGTGCTTTGTGTCCTTCATCGTCAATTCCAATTGCGCCCCACTCGCGGGACATGGTGCCATCGTCCACCAATGTGACCAAGGGTGATGCCACTTGTTCGCCAACACGATTCGCATATACCGATGCGCCGCGTGCAACAAGGTCGGCTTCCAGACCATGACCACATGCTTCGTGGAACAACACACCGCCCGAACCACACTTGATAACAACAGGCATTGCGCCGCTTGGTGCAGGACGTGCCTTCAACTTTGTGACTGCTTGACGCGCAGCACGCTGAGCTAACTCTTCAATGCTCTCTTCGTCAAACAATTCAAAACCGATGGTGTAACCAAGCGAGTCGAATCCTGTTTGCATACCGGTGTCGCCGTTTGCCACTGCGGTGATGCGGAAGTTGGTACGCACTTGTTCGTCGGTGGCAAAAACTCCGTCGCTATTAACCACAAGAATGCGACGCTCGCTGTCGCCATAGCTGGCAGAGACCTGCACGATGCTGCTGTCGATTCCACGCGCAACATCATTCGCAATCTTCAACAACTCAACTTTGCGTGCCTTCGGAACAGATGTGGGAACAATGCGAATGTCATTCACCTTCTGGCGTGTCATTGACTGCAGAGACACCTTGTGAGTTCCGCCATCGCCCGTTGATGCGGCCGCGGCTGCAGCTTCTGCTGCGGCCATCAGGCCTTTCTCGGACAGGTCTGATGTGTAGGCGAATCCGGTGGTCTCGCCGTTGATCACACGAATGCCCGCACCCGAACTGCGGGAGTTGGACACCGCTTCAACTTTGCCGTCGTCAAGGCCAGCGCCCATGATGCGTTTGTCCTCAATAAAGATTTCTGAAAAGCCGGCCCCAGTGGAGCGACCCTTAGCGAGGACGCGCTCGAGAACCGAAGTATCAAAGTCGTGGGAAAGGTCAATCAGGCTCACGCCCCACAGCCTAGTGAGGGTCTGTTCCACGGTCACTGCGAGTCCTAGGCTAAATGGCACATGTCTGACGCCGTCACCACCACTGCTCTGCCCGAAGAGCGCGAACACCGCACGCGGTGGTGGAAAGAGGTGCTCATCATGGGTGCGTTTTATGCGGTGTACACCGCAACGCGCAACCGATTCGGGTCATTCTCTGTGGGCGATACCGACATCCCACTACACGCCTTCAACAATGCGGTGAAGATCATCCGCATTGAGCGCGCGATGGGCTTGTATCACGAGGAAACAATTCAAGATTGGTTCCTGCCACACGAATGGTTCTTGCAGGCGATGAACACGTTCTACGGAACCGCACACTTTGCCGTCACCATTGCAGTGTTCTTCATTTTGATGAAGCGACGCAAAGATGTGTTTCCGTTGTTCCGCAATGCATTGGCAATCATGACGGGGCTCGCCATTATCGGATTCGCACTGTTTCCATTAATGCCGCCACGGTTGTTGGATGAGCCATGTCCACCAGTGGGTTATGGAGCTGCGTGTATTGAACACGAGTTGCGCAACTACAACGGCGCAGAAAAGTTCGGGTATGTGGACACGTTGAAAGAGTTTGGGGGTCCGTGGGATTTCAGCTCGGGCGGAATGGCGAAGGCGTCCAATCAATATGCGGCGATGCCGTCCTTGCACATTGGATGGTCGTCGTGGGTGGCGTTTGGAATGTGGCCGCTCATGCGGCGCAAATGGTTACGCGCAGCAACGCTGTTGTATCCGGCCGTCACATTGTTCTGCATTGTGGTGACCGGCAACCATTTCTGGCTCGATGGCGTGGGCGGATTGATTGTGTTGGGGTTCGGATTTCTCTTCGGAAAAAGGCTCCACAATTGGAACCAGCGCCGCCTCGATGCCCAGTTCGAAATTCTGAAGAATGGCCATCCGTCCGCTGGTTTTCGCTGAAATTCCTGGCGTTTGGGTGACGGGAGCCACCATTCTGAGCGAACCAGATCAGTCCGTCATACTCCCCACGCCGTAGCCTTATATCTATATGACGCTTCTCGATGGCATCCACGAACCAGCAGACCTTCGTCCGCTGTCGTTCGCACAGTTGGATGAACTAGCCGATGAGATTCGTACTTTTATTGTCAATGCAGTTGCTGAGACCGGCGGACATCTGGGGTCAAACCTAGGGGCAGTGGAATTGTCCATCGCACTGCACCGCGTGTTCGAGTCCCCCACAGATGCCGTGTTGTGGGACACCGGCCATCAGGCGTATGTGCACAAAATTCTCACGGGACGCCAGTCGGGGTTCAGCAAGTTGCGTCAGCACGGAGGGCTGTCGGGTTACCCCAGTCGTGAAGAGAGTCGTCACGACTTCATCGAAAACAGCCACGCGTCCACGGTGTTGTCGTACGCGCACGGACTCGCAGTTGCACGTGATGCAGGAGTCAACAATTTCCGCCACATCGTGGCCGTGATTGGTGATGGCTCCATGACCGGTGGCATGGCGTACGAAGCGTTGAACAATCTCGGCCATTCAAAGAGCCGCGTGATCATCGTGTTGAACGACAATGGGCGTTCGTACGCACCAACTATTTCTAACCTCTCGCATGGTGGTGCAGTGTTGTCAGGCGATGTCACGGGTGAATTGCCTCGCGTCCCCGAACGCAAGTTGATGGATCGCGCAACAGGCAAGTTGTCGCGCAAACTCACCGACATTCGTTTGAACCCTGTGTATGTGCGTCGTCAACGCAAATTCGAAGCATTCATGCGTGACTTGCCCGTTGTTGGTAAGCAAGCTGAACAAGGTGTTGAGGCGTTTAAAGCCGCAGTGCGTGAGTTTTTACAACCGCCATCGTTCTTCGAAGCTCTTGGTGTTCATTATGTGGGCCCCATCGATGGTCATGATGTTGAAGAATTAGAGCGTGCATTTACTGCCGCATTGGCACGTGAAGACGAAGGCCCGCTTGTGGTGCATGTGTTAACGCAAAAGGGTCGTGGCTACTCCCCTGCTGAAGACGACGACGAAAAGCATCTGCATGACACTCCAATGTTTGATCCTGCAGATGGCCCAAAGAAGTCGGGGCCCTCTGGCTACACCGGCGCCTTTAGTGAAGCGTTGTTGGCCGAAGCAAAGAATGATCCGCGCATTGTGGCTATTACTGCTGCAATGCCTGGCCCAACGGGATTATTGGAATTCCAAGAGATGTTCCCCGACCGCTTCTTAGATGTGGGCATTGCAGAACAGCATGCGGTGACTGCGGCAGCGGGAATGGCCATGGGTGGATTGCGTCCCGTCGTTGCGCTGTATTCAACATTCTTGTCACGTGCGTGGGATCAAGTGGTGTACGACGTGGCATTACATCGCTTGCCTGTTGTGTTCTGTTTGGATCGCGCAGGCATCACTGGCGACGATGGTCCATCGCATCATGGTGTGTATGACATGGCGTTGTTGTCAAAGGTGCCCGGCATGCGCGTGTTGGCGCCATCATCAGTGCAAGACGTCGAGCAGATGGTGCGCGATGCCATGACATTGGCCGCCGAAGGTCCCGTTGTTATCCGTTATCCAAAAGGTGTCGCGCGTTCAGTTGATGCATCGCGAGTGGGTCGTGGATTGTCGGCGTTGAAGTTGGCATCGGGAGATGGTTCTGTTGCAATTCTGGCTATCGGAAAAATGGTGGGCGCCGCAGAGGCTGCTCTGCCATTGCTTGAGTCTGCTGGAATTCGTGCCACGTTGTACGACGTTCGGTCATGTGCACCTTTGGATGCTTCGATGATTCGTGATGCGTCAGGTCACCGTGCAGTGGTCACTGTGGAAGACGGAATCCGCGATGGTGGAATTGGCTCATTGATTGCTGACGCTGTTCACGCGCTGGTGCCAACTGTTCCCGTGGAGAGTTTGGGCGTGCCCACAAAGTTCATTCCCCACAACAAGCCCGATGTGATCTTGGCATCACTTGGCTTGGACACGGCAGGAATTGTCGCGTCTGTGCAACGCGTTGTGGCGTAGCGTTTCAGTATGGCGTTGGACTTAGCCGCAGAACTCGACTTTGCATTGTCGTTAGCCGACGCAGCCGATGCGTACACCTTGCCGCATTTTCAGGCGCGTTCGTTCAATGTGTCTTTGAAGGAGAACCAGACTGAGGTCACTGAGATTGATCGCGGTTGCGAGACCTTGGTGATGGACTTGATTCGTGCGGGTCGTCCGCATCATTCCTGGTACGGCGAAGAACATGGTTCTGGCGGAACATCAGCTGAGTGGACATGGGTGTTAGACCCCATCGACGGCACATCAAACTTTGTGCGCGGAGTGCCTGTGTGGGCCACATTGATTGCATTGGTACACGCAGATCTTGGCCCAGTGATGGGTGTTGTGTCGGCACCAGCAATGGGAATGCGTTGGTGGGGCGTCGTTGATGGTGGTGCATATTTCAATGGTGCGCCTATTCATGTGAGTTCAGTTGCGTCGTTGTCTGAGGCATCGTTGTCGATTACGGCGAATTCTCTGTGGGACAAAATTGGGAAGACCTCACATATTGATGAGTTGACACGTTCTGCTTCGCGCGTTCGTGGATACGGTGATTTCTGGCAGCACATGCTGGTGGCACAAGGTGCAGTTGATGTTGCGGTGGATGCCGTGGGGCTAGAGCCATATGACATTGCGGCATTGATTCCCATTGTGCAAGCAGCCGGCGGGGTGTTGACGAATCGCAAAGGCGAAGTGGATTGGCGTGCGAACACTGCTGTGACATCGAACGGTTTGTTCCACTCGCATGTCATTGACATTCTGACGCGCAAGA
>VFQT010000335.1_pt1 | contig 70840 bp, 59 predicted proteins | sample 3512381 | NCBI WGS metagenome assembly VFQT01 (sample SAMN10412376, study PRJNA504923) | tailings metagenome | isolation source: Relicate 2 Philex TSF3 active mining site | place: Philippines: Tuba, Benguet | collected 2017-08-29
GTGATCGACCGCAGCAGCCACATCGTCGGCATGTGCGGCGCCGAGCCCTATATCGAGGCCCTGCAGAACGGCGCCGACGTGGTGATCGCCGGCCGCTCCAGCGACACTTCGATCTTCGCCGCGATGCCGGTGATGAAGGGCTTCAATCCGGCCACGGTCTGGCACATGGCGAAGATCATGGAATGCGGCGCCGCCAGCGTGGTGCTGCGCAAATACCCGGACTGCAATTTTTCGATCGTCACCGACGACCATTTCATCATCGAGCCCCCGAATCCCGACTACCGCTGCGATCCGGCCAGCGTGGCCTCGCACAACCTTTACGAGAACTCGACGCCCTACGAGCTGGTCGAACCCTCGGGCATCCTCAACACGGTCAATGCGCGCTATGAGGCGATTTCCGACCGCGCGGTGAAAGTCTCGGGCAGCACCTTCAAGCACGCCGAGCGCTACACCATCAAGCTGGAAGGCGCCGAACTCGCCGGCTACCAGAGCATCGTGCTCGGCTCGGTGCGCGACCCGATCATCCTGCGCCAGTTCGACCACTGGCTGGAAAATCTGGTCAAGGCGGCGAAGGACCGCATCCGCGCGGTGATGGGCGACAGCATCGACAGCCAGTACCGGCTGGATATCCGCCAGTTCGGCCGCAATGCCGCGATGGGGGTGCTGGAGCCCGACATGAGCATCGGCCACGAAGTCGGCCTGCTGTTCCAGATCACTGCACCGACGCAGAAGCTGGCCAACGCACTGGCCAAATCCCTGAGCCACATCGCCGTGCACTATCCGGTACCGGAATGGACAGGGCTGATCACCTCGGTGGCCTTCCCCTACTCGCCCGCCGAAATCGACAAGGGCGCGAGTTACCGTTTCAACATGAACCATGTCGTCGAACCGGACTCTCCGCTGGAGATGTTCCGCCTCAACTACGAGAACGTCTGACCATGGCCACCAAACTCTGGCAAGTCACCAAGCTGATCCGCAGCAAGAACTCCGGGCCGTTCGAGTTGACTTTTGATGTCATCTTCAAGGAGCGCGCAGTGTACGAAAAGGTCCGTGACGCGAAGCTGATCAACGCCGAGTGGTTCGGCAGGACCTACCGTCTGCAACCGGAAGTCGTCGCGATCATCAACTACGACGCCGCGACCGCGATCAAGATCACCATCCCGCGCCCGGTGATTTCCGGCGATATTGACGATGGTGATGTCTTCGGTGGCCAGCAATACGGGCCGCTGGTGGATCTCGAGGTGCCAGCCTGAACTGGCTTGACTCTTCGCAGCCCCTCACCCTGCCCTCTCCCCGAAAGCGTTCGGGGAGAGGGTGTTGTGAAGCATGAGTTGATGCATCAAACATCCGCCACCCTGCCCCCTCTCCCCGTCAACTGCCGGGGAGAAGGTTGGGGTGAGGGGCAACTACTGACCGCTACTGAATCAGGATTGTTTTTACCTTGACCACAGAACCTCAAGCCACCGGACTGATCACTGTCCGCCTCGACGTCGCCCCCGAACACGATGCCGAATTCAACGACTGGTATGCGCTGGAACATGTGCCGCAGCTGACGGCCCTGCCCGGCTTCGTGCGCACCCGGCGCTATTTCTGCGCCAAGGCCGACATCCGCTATCTTGCCTGGTACGAAACCGCCGACGAAACGGTCGAAGCGGCGAAGGATTTCCAGCACATCGTCGCCAATCCGACGCCGTGGTCGCTGCGCATGCGCAAGCTCTACGGCGACAAACGCGAACGCATGAATTTCCGGCTGATGTGCGAAGTCGGCCAGCACGGCTTCGGCGACGCGCCGTGGATGTACATCGTGCACACCGACATCCCCGACCACATCGTCGACGAATACAACGCCTGGTACGACAGCGAACACCTGCCGCGTTGCGCCGGCATTCCCGGCGTGCTGCGCGCGCGGCGCTTCATGTCGACCGGCATCCTCGGCGGCGGCAGCGACGGCCCGAAGTATCTGACCGCCTACGAAATGACCGGCCCCGATGTCTGGGAAAGCCCGGCCGCGCTGCAGGCACGCAAGACGCCGTGGACCGAAAAAATGCGTTCACTGTTCAGCAACACGCGGCGCGCGCTGTACCAGCTGGTGGCGCCGACAGTCACGCATGACGAGGCGCTGAAACAGAAACGGGTGTCGGTCGCCTGAGCAGCCGCATCCATCCGCAATAAATTATTCAACAAAATCATGTATTTACTTGAACACGATGCCAAGCAGCTGCTGGCACGCCACGGCATCGCAACGCCGCCCGGCACCCTGATGCTCGATCCCGCGGATACCGGCAGCCTTCCGGCCGGCCCCTGGGTGGTCAAAGGCCAGATCACCGCCGGCGGTCGCGGCAAGACCGGCTTGATCCAAAAGGCTGACAGCGCCGCCGAGGTGTCGGCCCGCGCCAAAGAGATCATCGGCAAACAGGCCAAGGGCCGCACCGTCAATGCGGTGCGCATCGAACAGCAGGTGCACAACGCCGGCGAAGCCTATGTCGCGATGATGCTCGACCCCGCGGCCGCCGGCGTGCGCATCATCATGGCGGCACAGGGCGGCATGGAGATCGAGGCCCTGCCCCGCGATGCGCTGAAAACCGCAACCGCCGCGCCCGAAGTCGCCGCGCTGGCCGCAGCGGCGGAACAGCTGGCTGCCGCGTTTCCCGGCGCCACCGGCCAGGCGCTGGCCGAAGCCGGACGCGCCATCGCCGCGGCCTTCATCGCCGAGGAAGCGCTGCTGATCGAGATCAATCCGCTGTTCGTGCATCCCGACGGCCGCTGGGTCGCGGGTGATGCCAAGTTCGTCACCGATGATGCCGCGCTGCCCCGGCAGCCCGCGCAGCACGCGCTGCTGCAGGACCCGGCGCGCGCCTATGGCGAAACGGTACTCAAAGATGCCCACGGCTGCGACTACGTGGTGGTCGACCCGCAGGGCGAAATCGCACTGCTGACCACCGGCGCCGGGCTGTCGATGATGCTGATCGACGAAATGCGCGGCGCGGGCCTGAAGCCCTACAACTTCCTCGACATCCGCACCGGCGGCCTGCGCGGCGAAACCAGGCGCCTGGTCAACGTGCTGAACTGGATGCGCCAGGGCCCGAACGTGAAGGTGCTGCTGATCAACATCTTCGCCGGCATCACCGAACTGGGCGAATTCTCGCGGCTGCTGGTCAGCGCGCTGAATGACGTGCCGGAATTCAGGGTGCCGGTGGTGGCGCGGCTGGTCGGCAACGGCATGGAGACCGCGCGCGGCGTTCTCGCCGAAGCCGGCATCGCGCTGCACAGCGATCTCGATGCCGCGCTGGCCGAAGTCCGCAGCCACCTGGGGGACCGGACATGATCTCGCCGCGCATCGACCGCTCTACCCGCGTCATCCTGCAGGGCATCAGCGGCCGCGCCGGCCGTTTGCACAGCCGTCTGATGAAGGAATACGGCACCCACCTCGTCGGCGGCGTATCACCGTCGAAGGATGTGAAAGAGATCAACGGCATTCCACTGTTCCCCGACTGCGCTTCGGCAGTCAAGGCCACCGGCGCCACGGTCAGCGTCGCGCTGGTCGGCGCCTACGACCTGCTCGATGCGATGCGGGAAGCGGTCGCCGCCGGCATCAGGATGATCGTCACACCCACCGAAGGCATGCCCGTGCACGATGCGCTGAAGGCCAAGCGCCTGACCCAGGACGCCGGTGTGCTGTGGATCGGCGGCTCGACCCCGGGCATGGCGGTGGCCGAAACCGCCAAGCTCGGCTTCCTGCCCGATGTGTCGCTCAAATCGGGACCGCTGGGCCTGATGTCGAAATCGGGCACGCTGTCCTATGAATCCGGTTTCCGCCTTGCCCAGCGCGGCGTCGGCACCTCGGTCTGGGTGGGGGTCGGCGGCGATCCGGTCAAGGGCGCGCGCTACTCGGACCTGGTGCCCTTCTACGCGCAGGATGCGCAGACCAAGGGCCTGCTGATCATCGGCGAAATCGGCGGCCATGACGAAGAGGATTTCGCCGAAGCGCTGAAAACGCAGGCGTTCGCCAAACCGGTGTTCGCGCTGATCGCCGGCCGCACCGCGCCGGAAGGCGTGGCGATGGGCCACGCCGGCGCGCTGACTTACGGATCACACGGCGGTTATGCCGCGAAGCGCGCGGCGCTGGAAGCCGCCGGTGTCGAGGTCTTCGATACCCTCAACGCAATGGTCGAAGGCGTCGCGCGGAAACTGCTTTAAGCGTTCCGCCCGGCACTGCCGGGCAGATGCTTCAGATCACCCCGGCCGCCCGCCAGACCGCCAGCTCGCGCTTCGTGTGGCCGAGCCAGCGGCCGAACACCGCATCGTTGCCGGCGCCCAGTTTCTGGCTGGGTTGCAGCGGCTTTCGCTTCGTACCTTCGAACACCAGCGGCGAATGCGGCAGCACCACGCGCCCCAGTTGCGGATGGTCGATCCACTGCAGGCTGCCGCGCGCGTGCATGTTCTCGTCGTGCATCACTTCCGTGAGGTCGCGCACCGGCGCGCAGGGCACGGCGGCGGCGAGCATGCGCCGCGCGATGTCGTGCTTCGGCAGCGTCCGCGTCCAGCCTTCGATCAGTTCATCGACGGCGGCAAAATTCGCGACGCGGGCCGAACGGCTGGCAAAGCGCGGATCGTCCTTCAGGTCGCCGCGCCCCATCACGTCGAGGATGGCGCGGAAATGGTGGTCGCCCGGCGCATTGAGCACGACATGACCGTCCGCTGCGGCATAGGCGTTGTAGGGCGAGATGCCGAGGCCGCCGTGGCGGTTGCCGGTGCGTGCGGGCGCAGCTGCACCGCGTGCATGCAGCATGCCGAGGTTGGAGGCCAGCGAGGCATAGGTGGCGTCCTGCATCGACACTTCAACCACGCGCCCGCGGCCCGTGCGCTCGCGTTCGTAGAGCGCGGTCATGATGGCGGCATAGAGGTGGATCCCGGCGCTGAAGTCGCACATTGCGGCGCCGGATTTCACCGGCGGCTGTTCGGGAAAACCGGTCGAGTGCATGACGCCGCACATCGCCTGCATCACCAGGTCCATCGCCGGATAGTCGCGGTAGGGACCGCTCTTGCCGTAGCCCGAACTCGAGCCGTAAATCAGCCGCGGGTTGATCCTGCGCAGCGCGGCGGCGCCGACACCGAGCCGGTCCATCACGCCCGGCGCGAAATTCTCGACCAGGATGTCGGCGCGCGCCGCCATTTCGCGCAGCAGCTGCAGGCCCTGCGCCGACTTGAGGTTGAGCGTCACCGACTGCTTGTTCGAATTGAGCATGGCGAAGGGGTAATCCGCGCCGCCCATGTCGCCGCGGCTGCGCAGATGCTCGCCCGCGAGCGGCTCGACCTTGATCACCGTGGCGCCCGCCATCGCCATCAGGAAAGTGGCATAGGGGCCGTTGTAGACATGCGAAAGGTCGATCACGGTGATGCCCGCCAGCGGCTGGCTTGGTTTCGCGCGTGTCCTGCCTGCAGTGGCGGCCGGCCGCGCCGGCTTCCGCGAGCCAGACTTGCGCGACGCAGCTTTGCGGCTTGCCGACGCCGGTTTGCGCCCTGCCGCCATGCGCCCCGCCACCGGTCTCAGCCGCGGCCCGCGCGCGCCAGCACGCGCTGCGCGGCGACGTAATGCGGGCGGTCGACCATTCGCCCCTCCATCGCCACCACGCCCATGCCGGGCTGCGCGTCGAACGCGTCGACGATGCGCTTCGCCTCCTCCATGGCGGCCGGCGACGGCGTGAATACTTCGTTGATGATCAGCGCCTGGTCCGGATGGATGCAGGCCTTGCCCTGGAAGCCGTCGCGCAGGCCCGCCTCCGCTTCGGCACGCAGCCCCGCGGCATCGCGGAAATTCACGAACACGGCATCGAAGGCAATGGTCGCTGCTGCCGCGGCGCCGTAGAGGCACAGCGAGCGCGCCAGCTGGTACGGCGCGGTGTACTGCCCGCGCTCATCGTGCTTGGCCAGGGAACCCAGGTCCGCCGCGAGGTCCTCGGCGCCCCACAGCAGGCCGTGCAGGCGCGGGACCGGCGGGTCGGCATAGCTGCCGAGGCCGAACATCGAGGCACCGGTTTCGGTGGCGATGGGCAGGATGCCGATGCCCCCGGCCGGCAGACCGGCATCGGCTTCCAGCCGCGTCAGCATCGCGGCGAGCTGCCGCGCATCGGCGCCGTGGCGGCATTTCGGCAGCATGATGCCGTACGGCCGCGACGCCACCACCGCGGCGAGGTCCTCCTCCGCGAAGCCGCTGTCCAGCGCGTTGATGCGCAGGTAGAGGCGCTTGTCCGTCTGCGCCGAGCGCAGCACTTCGGCGCACAGGCCGCGCGCCGCCGGCTTGCGCGCCGCGGCCACCGAGTCCTCGAGGTCGAGGATCAGCGCGTCGGCCGCGCAGGCCAGCCCCTTCGCCAGCTTGCGCTCGTCATCACCCGGGACAAACAGCAGCGAGCGCATCGGCGGCTAGAAGGTGCCGAGGTCGAGGAAGCCGTCCGGCCCGAAATCACCGAGGATGTGCTTGCCGACCAATTCCTTCAGCGTTTCGGTGGTGCCGCCACCGAGCGAGCCGTAGCGCGCGCCGCGGTAGAAGCGCGACACCGGGAACTCGTCGGTGAAGCCGTAGCCGCCGTGCACCTGGATCGCCTCGCTGGTCACGCGCAGCGACATTTCGTTGACGGTGATCTTGGCGATCGCCGCCATGTGCGGATTCGGGAACGGGTTCGCGGTGGCGCAGGCGCGGTAGAGGATCGAGCGGCTGGCCTCGATGTCGCGGTACATCTCGGCGATCTTGTGGCGGACGGCCTGGAAATCGCCGATCGAGCGGCCGAAGGCCTCGCGTTCGCGCGCGTATTTCACCGCTTCCTCGAAGGCGCCTTCGGCAAGGCCCAGCGAAATGCTCGGGTTGAGGCAGCGCTGGGTGTTGAAGGCATTGAGCAGCTTGCGGAAGCCGTCGTCGCGGATGATCAGGTTCTCCAGCGGCAGCTCGCAGTTCTCGAAGCGGATCTCGGCGAGGTTCTCGCCGCCCATGGTGTGGTAGCGCGCGGTGCATTCGAAACCCGGCGTGCCGCGCTCGATCATCACGCAGCCGATGCCCTCGCGCCCCGGCGTCTTGTTGATGCGGCTGAACACGATGAAGGCCTGCGCCTCGTCGACGCGGCTGATCAGCGTCTTCACGCCGTTCATCACCAGCCTGTCGCCCTTGATCTCGGTGTTGGTGCGGTAGTTGGCGACGTCGGTGCCGGCATGCGGCTCGGTCATGCAGATCGCGAGAATGGTGTCGCCCGTGCACACGCCGGGGAGCAGGCGCTTCTTGATGCTCTCGGGCGCGAAGTTGTCGATGATCTTGGTCTGCACACCGACCTCGCCGAGCACCGCCATCGCGGTGACGTAACAGCCCTTGGCGATTTCCTCGAGCACCAGCGCGGTGTCGAACACCGGCAGGCCGAGACCGCCGTATTCCTCGGGCACCGCCATGCCGAGCACGCCGATTTCGGCGAGGGCCTTGATGTTGGGCCACGGAAAGCTGCCGTCCATGTATTTCAGCGCGTTCGGCTTGAATTGCTCCTGCGTCAGCTTGCGGACGGTGCCGATCATGCCGCGCTGTTCCGGCGTCAATGCAAATTCCATTATTTTCCCTTTAAATACAAGTACTTATAAACGTATTTCACAACACACTCTACAACAAACCGGTTCCGGTTCTGCGTCACCGCCGCTGCAGCGCCAGCTGCGCACGGAAATCCGGATGCGCGATGGCGATCATCCGCCGCGCGCGTTCGTCCAGTGAACAGCCCTTCAGCTCGGCGACGCCGTGCTCGGTCACCACCATATCAACATCCGCGCGCGCTGTCGTCACCGGACGTCCATCCAGTGAGAACACGATGCGGGAAAATTTGCCATCCGGCGTGGTCGAGGGCAGCGCGATGATCGAACGCCCGCCGGGGGAGCACTGCGCGCCGCGCACGAAATCCGCATGGCCGCCGACCGCGCCGATGTAGCGCCCGCCGGCAACCTCGGCATTGACCTGTCCCGAGAGGTCGACCTCGATCGCCGAATTGATGCTGTGGAGCGCGTGCACCGAGGCCATCACCGCCGGGTTGTGGGTGTATTCCACCGAGCGCATCTCGACGCGGTCGTTGCCGTCGGCGTGGCGGTTCAGCCGCTCGCCGCCGAACAGGCCGCCGGTCACCAGGCGGCCGGCATCGGCGCCCTTGCGCGCGTTGGTGATGATGCCGCGCTCGACCAGGTCGACGATCGCATCCGGCACCACGCCGCTGTGCACGCCCAGCTCGCGGTGGTGAGCCAACTCGCGGCAGACCGCGACCGGCAGCCCGCCGATGCCCAGCTGCAGAGTTGCGCCGTCGGGGATCCGCGCGGCCACCTGGCGTGCCACCTGCAGTTCCAGCGCCGAAGGCTCCGGATCGTCAAGCAGCACGGCCATGCCGTCGGCTTCGGTGAGCCAGTCGACATTGCTTTCGGCGATCAGCGCATCCTGCCCGGTCAGCGGCAGGCGCTCGTCGAATTCGGCGATCACGCAGCGCGCCGCGGCGACCAGCGCCTGCGTGTAGTCCGCGACCACGCCCGCCGAGAAAAAACCGGGCTGCGCCGAGGGGCGCACACGGATCAGCGCCACGTCGACAGCAATCTGCCGCGAACGCAACAGCTGCGGCACGCTGGATACATGCACCGGCAGGATGTCGAGCAGCCCCGCTGCAGCGAGCCTGCGGTTGCTGCCAGCGCCGTTCAGCGCACGGATCGGCAGTCCGTCGGTGTGCCCGGGTTGCAGGGTGTCGCTGGTGGTCATGCCGATGAACAGGCTCGCGCCCGGCAGCGCGTGCCGCTGCGCGAGGAGGCGCCGCGTCAGTCCGGCCGGCTCGCCGGTGCCCTGCGGCCAGGAGACGACGTCGCCCGGCTGCAGCACCCGGCTGAAATCGAAACCGGAGCTGCGGCCGGCGCGATTCATGGCCGCGGCGCGGCCGTCAGCACGGGATCTGCGGCAGCTTCTTGATGACCTTGACCCGTTGCACGGTGTCGCCGGCAAGGTGCGTCCATACCATCGCGTCGCGCACCAGCTTGTCGACGCGGGCGTGCATCATGCCGCCTTCGGGGCCGTGGATTTCCATGTTGGCTCGGGTCACGCGCTGCACGGCCTCCTGGGAGAAGTTCATCACCAGCACGTTGTTGCCGAGGTCGGGCAGCTTGCGGTCGCGCTCCCAGGCGGTGCGCAGCACGAAGGCGCGCAGCGCCTCGGTCAGCATGTACATCTCGTTCAGCCGCAGCTGCACCAGCTGGTGGTCGATCACCCATTTGCCGGCACGCTTGGTGGTCTTGGCGTACTCCATCGCCATGCCGCAGGCGTCCTCGCAGATGCCCAGCGCGTTGGCGGCGAGTTCGATGTCGCCGAACTCGGACTTGTCGTTGGCGCGGGCCTTGACGCCGCCGTTGACCTCGCCCATGACGTTGGTGGCGGGCACGCGGCAGTTCTCGAATATCAGTTCGCCGTTCTGGTAGAAGCGCCAGCCGCGCTTGTTGAACACCTTGCCGATGCGGAATCCCGGGGTGTCCTTCGGGATGATGAACATCGTCGTGCCTTCGCGGATGCTGACGTCCGGGTTGGTGCGCGCATCGACGAAGAACAGCTTGGCGACGCTGCCGTTGGCGATAAACATCTTGCTGCCGTTGAGCACCCAGTGGTCGCCGTCGCGCTCGGCGCGCAGCTTCCAGCCGGCCTTGGGGTCGTTCTCCGGCGGCATGCGGTTGTCGGAACCGGCGTTGGCCTCGGTGCCGCCCTTGCCGAGCACGAAGCTGTCGTCGGCCATGAACGGCTTGAGAAACTTTTCCTTCTGCTCCTTGGTGCAGGAGGCGGCAATCAGGTGGCTCCATTTCCAGCACTGGCTGAAGGTTTTCGACACCGAGCTGTCGCCGCGCGCCAGTTCCGCCATCACCAGCGCCTGGGTCACGAAATCGGCTTCGTGGCCGCCCCACTCGCGCGGCACCGCCAGCGTGCGGAAACCGAGTTTCGATCCCTTCCTGATGATCTCCCAGTCGAAGGTGGCCTTGGGGTCGGCGATCTGGTCGCGCGCCAGCGACAGGGGGCGGATTTCCTCATCGGCAAACCGCCGCGCTTCCATCTGCCAGCCGCGCTGCTCTTCGTTCAGCGAAAAATCCATGACAATGCCTTTATAAAATATTCAATTAAATCAATATATTATGAAATGCATTCAGCGCACATACCCGGCGACCGCCTCGGCCACCGCGAGCGGCGCAGCAAGGTCGCAATCGGCCGAATGCTGCATCACCAGCGTGTCGTGCACGTATTTCTGCAACGGCATGTCGCGCATCACGCCCATCGCGCCGAAACACTCGGCCGATTCCAGCGTCGCGCGATGCAGCGCCTGCGCGGTGAAAGTGCGCGCCACCACGTGCCAGGGCAGGTCGCTGACATGGCGCTCCGCCACCGCATCGGGATGGTCGGCGATCCAGGCCGCCTTCAGCACCAGCGCGCGCGCGGCCTCAAGCTGGATCGCGACGTCGGCGAGCTTCATGCCGATGGCCTGGTGCTCGACGATATGGCGCCCGCCCTGCCAGCGCATTTTCGCGTAGTCCACCGCGGCCTCGTGTGCGGCGCGGGCGACACCGACATTCACCGCGGCGGTCTGCACCACACGCCGCGCGGCAAGACCCGCAACCATGCGGTGCGCGGCATCGGCGGCGATCACGTCCTCCGCGCCGACCCTGCAGCCGTTGAGCGCCACCGAGGCCATCGCGCCGTGGCTCCAGCGCGCGCGTTCGCCGCCGGCGCCGAAGGCCGGCAGGCCATCGTCGATCTCCAGTCCCTTGGCGTCGCGGCCGATCAGCACGGTGACCGTGCCGGGTGCGCCGTCGATCTTGGCCTGCACGATGAACAGTCCTGCCACCGGGGCATTCGCGACAAACGGCGCCAGCCCGTCGATCTTCCAGCCTGCGCCGTCGCGGACCGCCACGATCTCGGGTTCACCGGCGGCTTCGGCGTCCTCGGGCAGCGCCTGGTGGTAACTCCAGGCGCGCAGCGCCGCCTCGTCGCGCGCGATGAGTGCAAGGTGGAAACGGTCATCGCCTTCGAATTTCGGCAGCCAGCGCGCACGCTGCTCATCGTTCATCGCGCCATGCACGGCGCGCGCGAGCAGCGCGGTCTCGCCCAGAACCATGCCAAGGTCGACGTCGCCGGCGGCGATTTCCTCGAGCAGCACGCATTGCGTCAGCAGGTCGGCACCGGCGCCGCCGGCATCCTCAGGCAGCGCGAGTCCGCGCAGGCCCATCTGCGACAGCTGGCCCAGGAAATCCGTCATCAGCGGTTTCTCGAAGGGTTCCAGCCGTTTCGGATCGGTCGCCGCGGGTTTTACCTCGCGCTCGACAAAATCGCGGATGGCATCGCGGAACTCAAGCTGTTCCGGGGTGAGGTGCAGATCGTACATGCGCTGCTTCCTTTCGGTTCAGGAACGGGACAGGGCGTTGCCGATCGATGGCGGCGGCACGGCGGCCGGCCCGCAGGCTGGCACTGCAACGCTGACGGAAATCGCGCGCATCGATGGACTCCTCCGGTGTGCGCGCGGCGCTGTAATTGTTGGTCTGGGCTGCGCGCCCGCTGATCATGCCGAAAACGGCGAGCAGCGGCAACAGCCCCGCCGCGCCACGATACGGACGCGGCAGGCTGCCACCCGGCCTCAGATCAGGCCGCGGGCGATGCCGCCATCCACCAGGATCGACTGGCAGGTCACATAGCTCGACTTGTGCGAAGCGAGGAACACCACCATCGGGGCAATCTCCCCGGGCTGGCCGAAGCGGCCCATCGGGATCTCGTGCGTGAACTCGGCGGCGACCTGCTCGGGCGGCACGCCGCGCTCCTTCGACAGGCTGTCGATCCGCCGCGTCCACAACCCGGTCATGGTGCGCCCCGGCGACACCGAATTGACACGGATGTTGAAGGGCAGGAACTCGACGCCGAGGGTCTTCACCATCGCGATCAGTCCGGCCTTGTGCACGTTCGACACCAGCTGGTGGGGATAGGGCATGCGCGGCCCGGCGGCGCCGAGTATGACGATGCGGCCGCCCTTCTCCGCCTTTTTCAGGTGCTCAAGGGCGGCGCGGATCACGCGCACGGTGCCCATCACGTTGAATTCGTAGTTGGCATACCAGGCGGCGTCGTCGAGCTCGCCGAACAGCGCGCGCTGGCTGCCGCCCACCGCCGAAACCAGGATGTCGAGACGCTCCGCCTGCTGACCCAGCCAGGCCTGCAGCGCAGCGACGTCGGCGGGTTTGGTGACGTCGGCCGCGAACCAGCGCACCGCGCGCCCGGTGTCGCGCTCCAGCTGCGCCGCCGCCTGCTTCAGCCGGTCGGCGCTGCGCGAGCAGATCATCACATCCGCGCCTTCCTCCAGCAGCGACTTCGCGGATTCATACCCGATGCCTTCGCTGGCACCGACCACCAGCGCGGTCTCGCCGCGTATGCCCAGATCCATAAACCGGAACTCCGTGTTTTCCTGTTTGCAAAAAGAACACAGGCGCGAAACCGCGCCTGTGCAGTACCCCGGATGCCTGGGGAATTATTCGACCTTCGCACCCGTCATCTTGACCAGCTTGCCGTATTTCTCGTAGTCCGCCTTGATTTTGGCGTTGAACTCGTCAACGGTGCCCGGCTGTGGATCGAGGACCTGTGTCTCGAGCTTCTGCACAACATCGGGCATGCGCAGGATCTTGCCGATTTCCGCATTGAGCCGGTCGATGACCGGCTTCGGCGTGCCAGCAGGGGCGAACATCGCAATCCAGGGCGCCATCTCGTACCCGGGCACGCCCGATTCGGAAATGGTGGGCACATCGGGCAGCACGCGCGCGCGCTTGGCGCTGCCCACCGCGAGGGCACGCAGACGGTTCTGGCGGATCTGGTTGATGACGGTGCCGATGGTGGCGAAGGACACCTGCGCCTCGCCTGCAACCAGCGCGGTGATCTGCGGCGCGCCACCTTTGTACGGCACGTGGATCAGCTTGAGATTCGCCATCGACATCAGCAGCGCCATCTGCAGGTGCGGAGCGCTGCCGTTGCCCGATGACGAATACAGGATTTCGCCGGGCCGTGAACGCGCGAGTTTCAGGAAGTCCTGGGTGGTCTTGACCGGCAGCGACGGATGCGCGGTCAGGGCACCGGGCTGTGCCGAGAGCAGGCCGACTCCGGTGAAGTCCTTCAGCGTGTCGTAGGTCAGCTTCTTGCCGTAGAGGTGGGCATTTCCGAGGTGGGTCGTCGAATGCACCATGAGGGTATAACCGTCGGCCGGCGCCTTCGCCACCACGTCGGCACCGATCGAGCCGGCGGCACCGCCGCGGTTGTCGACGACAAACTGCTGCCCCAGGGACTCGCTGAGTTTCTGCGCGACGATGCGGCCGACGATGTCATTGGTGCCGCCAGGCGGCCACGGAATCACGACGCGCACGGTTTTCGCGGGGTAGTTCTGGGCAAGCGCCTGAACCGGCACTCCGATTGCAAGGGCCAGCACCGCGCCGGCCATACCAATCATGATTTTCATCTCTTCACTCCTCGTGTTTGCAGCCGCGACAGGCACGCGGGAACGGCGATTATCCGAAAAAGATCAGCCGCTCACAATGCGTAGAGTCCATATATATGGATGACAGGCCACTACCGCTGCCGTTTTTTGCACGATGTGGTCGCACGACCCGTTGCGCCCCCGTGAACGGACATTACTGCGCGGCAGGCATGCGGTTTCAGCCTTGCCACGGCGGCTGTAGGGACTTTTGGGCCAATGATTGCGAGGCTTCGCCGTGAAATGAAATGAAGCAGCCCAGCAAGCGGTTGCCAGTGCATGCGACAGACCCCGGAAAAACCCGGATGACCATGCTGCGCCATCCGGGTTTGTGGATCCGGGCAGTGCCCGGGGTCAATCCACGCGGGCGCCGCTGATTTTGACCACTTTCGCGTATTTGTCGAAATCGGATTTGATCCGTTCGGCAAACTGCGCTGGCGTCATGTGCATCGGATCGAGAGTCTGGGTCGAGAGTTTTTGCGCGACCACGGGATCAGAAAGCGCCTTGCCCAGCATTGCGTTTAAGGCATCAACGACCGGTTTTGGCGTGCCTGCCGGGACAAAGCAGCCCACCCAGGCGGTGAATTCGTAACCAGGCACGAATTCGGCAATCGCCGGCACGTCCGGATACTGCGTGGTGCGCTTGTCGGAGCTGACACCCAGGCCACGTACGCGTTTGGACTTGAGGTGCGGTGTCAGCGATCCGATGGTGGCCAGCTGTGCCTGGGTTTCACCCGCGACGAGCGCTGCCGCCGAGGGTCCGCCGCCCTTGTACGGCACGTGGATCATCTTGATGCCTGCCATCGAAGCCATCAGCGCCATCGACAAATGGACATAGCTGCCATTGCCGGCGGAACCGTAGACAATCTCCCCCGGGCGTTTTTTTGCCAACGCGACGAAGTCCTTGCCGGTTTTTGCCGGCAGCGATGGATGCACCACCAGCATGCCCACCTGGCGAGCCAGCGTGGTCACGCCAATAAAGTCCTTCAACGGGTCGTAGTTGAGTTTCTTGTAGAGATGGGCATTGGCCACGTGCGTGGTCGACTGCACCATCGCGGTGTAGCCGTCAGCCGGACTCTTGGCGACGATTTCTGAACCGATCTGTCCAGCCGCTCCGCCTCGATTGTCGATAATGAACTGCTGGCCGGCAATTTCGCCAACTTTCTGGAACACGATGCGGCCAACCACGTCGTTGGACCCACCGGGCGGAAACACGATCACCACACGCACCGGCTTGTCCGGATACTTCTGTGCCGCAGCCGGCAACGGCAGGACACACAGCGCCACCACTGATGCCAGCGCCAAACGAAATACTGAGTTCATGTCACTCCTCCTTTATTGGCATGCACAACAGGCTTGAAACCCGATCCATTATGTGTGACAAGGCACTAGGCAGGCAACAGCGGTTTCCCGTCGCAATGGCGACGGGATAAAATCGGTCCACTCCTTGCATTTACCATCCAAGCGGCTGATGCGGCGTCGCATCATTACGGAGCACCCAGCAATGGCTTTACCCCTTGAAGGCGTCACCGTTCTAGACCTCACCACCGTGATGGCCGGCCCTTACTGCACCATGGTTTTGGGTGACATGGGCGCAACGGTGATCAAGGTCGAAAACTTTCCTGAAGGCGACGGTTCGCGGCGTTTCGAGCCCAAGGTCAACGGCGAGTCGTACTGTTTCGCCGTGCTCAACCGCAACAAGAAAAGCATCGGCATCAACATGAAGGATCCGCGCGGCAAGGAAATCTTCATGAAACTCGCCGCCAAGGCGGACATCATCACCGAGAACTTCCGCCCCGGGGTGGTGAAGAAGCTCGGTATCGACTACGAAACCATCCGCCAGTTCAACCCCGGCGTGATTTACGCCTCGATGTCCGGCTTTGGCCAGACCGGGCCCTACGGCCACAAGGGCGGCTTCGACATCGTCGCCCAGGGCATGTCGGGCATCATGATGATGACCGGTGCGCCCGGCGGCCGTCCGGCCAAGGTCGGCATCGCGATGAACGACATCGCCAGCGGCGTCACCGCGCTCTACGCCATCCTTGGCGCCTTCATCGGCAAGCTGCGCCACGGCAGGGGCCAGTATGTCGAGACCTCGCTGCTCGAAGCCGGGCTGGCCTGGACCCATTGGGAATCGGGCGCCTTTTTCGGCAGCGGCGAAGAGCCCCTCGCCACCGGCACGCGGCACCGCCGTTCGACCCCGTACCAGGCCTACAAGACGCAGGATGGTTATGTCACCGTCGGCGCCAACAACAACAAGCTGTGGGCCAACTTCTGCAACATCACCTGCAACAAGCCGGAATGGCTGACCGACCCGCGTTTTGTCGACCTGCCCTCGCGACTTAAATACATCGATGCGCTGGAGGTCGAAATCGAAAAGGTGTTTGCGACCCAACCGACGGCCTACTGGGTCGAGAAACTCGACGAAGCGCAGGTGCCCGGCGGCCCGGTCTACACCTACAGGCAGATCCTGTCCGACGCCCACATCAAGGCGCGCAACATGGTGGTCGAATACGACCATCCAAAGATCGGCCGCATGAAATCGATCGGCATGCCGGTCAAGTCAAGTGGCGAACTGACCTCGATCCGCCAGCCCGCGCCCTGGCTCGGCCAGCACAGCGAGGAGACCGTGCGCGGGCTCGACTACGGCGACGCAGAAATCGCCGCGCTGTTCGCGCAAGGCGTGCTCTACGACAAATACCGCGCCGCCTGAGCGCCGCCCAAGGAGAAATCGCGATGTCGACCCCGTGGATGCTGCTGCTGGCTGCCGGACTGCTCGAAGTGGTCTGGGCGGTCGGCCTCAAGTACACCGAAGGTTTCAGCCGGCTCACGCCCAGCGTGGTGACCATCGCCGCGATGCTCGGCAGCGTCTGGCTGCTCGCGCTGGCACTGAAATCGATACCGGTGGGAACAGGCTACGCCGTATGGACCGGCATCGGTGCGGTGGGCACCGCGATCCTCGGCATCCTGCTCTTCAGCGAACCGGCCACGGCTGCGCGGCTTGCCTGCATCGGCCTGATCGTGGCCGGCATTCTTGGCCTGAAGCTGGTCTCCGGCGGCAACTGAACGCCGGGCTCAGGACGGACCCGAAACGCCTTCGGGAATGGCCTGCGGCACCGGCTGCGACGCACCTGCAGTACCGCGCAGAACGCCATCCTGCCCTTCATCCATCACGCCCTCAAGTTCACAGATGCTCTTGCCGCGGGTGACCGTCAGGCTGCCGGTGATCTTGCCCTCCATGCCGCAAAATCGCTCGCGGTCAATGTCACGGAACAGGAATTTCACCTTGCGGCGATCGGCATCGATCAGGAAGGAGCCCTTGTCTTCGTTCAGGGTCACCACGGTGATGGAGCCGGTGTCTTCCCACTGACTCCAGGCATCATCGCGAACAATATGCACGGAGCAGGTACGCGGCGCCCATTTTGAGTAATACGCAATGCTTTTGACCCGCCCGCCGATCACTTCGACAGCGATGCGCGCATGGCGGTCTTCGGTGCCCAGCTTGCATGACAGTTTTTCCAGCTTTCCACGCAATACCGTGCCCTGATTTTTCGCCTGCTTTTGCTGGCGATGGCGTTGCTGTTTCTGCGAAAAAGGCTTGGGCGTGGCGGCCTTCTTGGGAGCTGCTGTTTTGGGAACGGCGTTTTGCGGCACCGCCTGCTGGGCGCCGGCGGGAACGGAACACAGCGCAAGTGCCATCAGAAGGGCTATCGGTCCAATTGATGAATGATTCATTTTTTCGGTGCATTCCTCAAGCCATCGCCGCAACAACCGCATCACCCATCTCGGTCGTGCCTGCCTGTCCGCCTAGATCGCCGGTCAGATGTTTACGCTCGGCTATCACTCGGTCAACGGCAGCATCGACCAGCTTCGCTGCAGCCGCGGCTTTTGGGTCATTTCGCGTGCGGCCCAGCCACTCGAACAGCATTTTGCCTGACATGATCATCGCATAGGGGTTGGCGATGTTCCTGCCGGCGATGTCCGGGGCGGAGCCGTGGGTGGCCTGCGCCATCGCCTGTCGCTCGCCGACGACAAGCCCGGGGGCAAGTCCGAGCCCGCCGACCAGCCCCGCCCCAAGATCGGTCATGATATCGCCGAACTGGTTGGTGGTGACCACCACGTCATACTGCTGTGGCTTCATCACTGCCTTCATCGCGAAGCCGTCGATCAGCACTTCCTCGAACTCGACGTCCGGATAGTTCTTCGCCATCGCGCGGCATTCGCGTGCGAACATGCCGCAGACCAGGCGGTAGACCGGCTCCTTGTGCAGCGCAGTCACTTTTTTCCGCTTGCGCGTGCGCGCGATCTCGAAGGCCTCCTTCGCCACCCGGCTCGCGCCCTTGCGCGTCACCACGCGCATGCCGACGGCAATGTCTTCGTTGGGCTGGAATTCCCCGGTGCCGGCAAAGACCACGCTGCCCGACTGCATGCCTTCTGTGGTTTCGCGCAGGAACACGATGTCGACATCCTTGTGCAGCGACGGCAGGTTCGGATAGGACTTCACCGGCTTGACGTTCGCGAACAATTCGAACCTCTTGCGCAGCGGCGGATTGATCCAGGTATTGTCGTTGCGCGGGTAGGCGTTGTGGCCTATCGGCCCCTGCACCCAGCCGTCGACGTCTTTCAGCGCATCCACCGTGACCTGGGGCATGGTGTGGCCGTGCGACTCGTGCCCCTTGCGTCCGATCGGCAACGGCAGCCATTCGATCTGCACGCCGGCCCTGGCTGCCGCGGCCTTCATCACTTTGACGCACTCCGGCACCACTTCCAGACCGATGTCGTCGCCTTCGAGAATTCCCAGTTTGTACACTTTTGCTCCTCCCGCCCTGTTCCTGATTCAACGACGCCCGGTTCAGCGTGACGATTTGCCGCGGACCGCCTGCTCCAGCAGGGGGTAGGCGCTGAGCGGGCCCGGCGTGCCGAGCACCGGCACCTCGCGCAGCCAGTGCGGGCCGAGCTGCCTGATGGATGTGACACCCATCAGGCCCAGCGCGTGGCGGATCTCGACTTCCATCAACTCGAGCATGCGCGCAACGCCCCTCTCGCCCCCGGCCGACAACGCGAGCCCCAGCAGCTTGCCCACGCCGACCGCGCGTGCGCCGAGGCACAGCATCTTGACCACATCGGTGCCGCGCATCACACCGCCGTCGGCCAGCACCTCGGCGCGCCCGGCGACCGCCCGCACCACCTCCTCCAGCACCTCGATACTGCCCTGGGCGTGGTCGAGCTGGCGGCCGCCATGGTTCGATACGTAGACGACATCGGCGCCGTGCTCGACGGCCAGTTCGGCGTCCTCTGCAGTGGCAATGCCCTTGGCGATCAGCGGCAGCCCGACGCGTTCCTTCATCCACACCAGGTCCTTCCAGCTGAGGCTCGCCTGGAAGGACTGGTCGCCGAATCCTTCCTTCACCGGCAGACCGCTGATGATGTCGCGTTCGCGGCGGCCGTAATAATTGCGGTCGACAGTTACGCACAGCGCGGCATAACCAGCGGCCTTGACGCGGTCGAGCACGGCCTCGACCCAGCCGCGGTCGCCGCGCACATAAAGCTGGAACACCAGCTTGCGATCCACGGCAGCCTGCGCCGCCTCGAGGCTGGGCTTGGCAGCAGTGGCGATGAATGCGGTGGTGCCGCGCGACACCGCGGCCCGCGCCACCGCGGGGCCGCCTTCATGGTGCACCTTGCCGAGAAAACCGCCGACCGGGGCCGGAAACACCGGGATGTCCATCGCCTGCCCGAGCAAAGAGGTGCCCATGTCGATCTTGCGCACGTCAACCAGCACGCGCTGGCGCAAGGCCAGCGCATCAAGCCCGGCGCGGTTGCGGCGCAGCGTCATTTCGGAATCGGCGCCGCCCATCAGGTGGTCCCACACCGGCGCCGGCATCCTGCGCCAGGCTTCCAGCGCGATCTCCTGCAGCGTGTCGAATTGCCCGGGGGCTTTTTTCTCCAGACCCAGCGGATTCGCAACCGTTTTCCGCGAAGCTGCCGCGGCGGTCTTACGCGCGGCAGCACTGCGGCTTGGGCCACGGCGCCGGGTGGCTGGCGCCTTTTTGGCTGCGGCTTTTTGGGTGGCGGATGTCTTGCTGCGGCGGGTTGCGGCCATTTCGAAAACTCCGGCGGTTGGCGATTGCCAACCCAATGAATTAAATATTAACTTTTAAAAACAGATACTTGAACATATATGCGATTTACTGCCGGTTTTGCATATAGCGCTGCTCCCAGGCCTCAACCGTGCCGAGTCCGAGGATTTCGTTGTACTGCTTCATGTTAAGCATGCGATCCCGCACCGCAGCGGTGTTGCCATCACGCCTGAGCGCCCCCAGTGCTTCGCTAATCGCGAAACCGGCGGCGTTGCGCGCGAGGCCCGGGAAAATGGCGATGCGGAAACCCAGTGCCTCGATCTCAGGCACCGTCAGTTCGCCGAGTTTGCCGCCACCATCGATATTGACCAGGCAGGGGGCGCCGGATTCAGCGGTAACCCGCTTCAGGTCTTCAATGATGGTCGGGCTGTTCTTGAGCTCAACGAACACCACGTCAGCGCCGGCCTCGCGGTAGGCCTGGCCGCGGCGGATCGCCTCGTCGAGCCCCATGCCGGTCGCCGCATCGGTGCGCGCGATGATGATGAAATCCGGATCGCGGCGCGCGGCCACCGCGGCCTCGATCTTGCCGGCATGCTCAGCCAGCGGCACAACCGGGCGCGAGCCCGGCAGGTGGCCGCAGCGTTTGGGCATCACCTGGTCCTCGAGGTGAATCGCCGCCACGCCAGCCGCCTCGAACTCGCGCACGGTGTGGCGCACGTTGACCGCATTGCCGTAACCGGTATCGGCATCGCAGATCAGCGGAATGTCGACGCAGGCCGCAGCGCGGTGCGCGTGCCCCGCGAACAGCGTCAGGTCGACCATGCCCACGTCGGGCTGGCCGAGCAGGCAGGCAGAAACGCCGTTGCCGGTCATGTAGACCGCCTCAAACCCTGCCTGCTGCACCATCCGGGCGCCGTAGGCGTCGTAAATCCCCGGCGCCAAGATCATGCCGCCCTCGGTCAAGCGCCTGCGCAGGCGCTGCCGGACACTGGGTGATGCCATTGATGCTCCTCCTGGGTCGTTTGCTTGCCAAGCTTGCAGAATCACTGCGCCGGGACCGGCGCGTCAACACACAAAAAAGTTATTTTGCCTCAGCCGGCAACCTGACGCATCCGGCAGGAGAGGCATCAATTTGCCCGCGTCGGCAGAAATGCCGCATCTGGACTGAGCACCTATCCCGCTTGCTGCAGATCGCGGTTCTGCGGGCAAATAGGCGGACTCACCACGCTGGCGAAGACGCGCAAATCAAGAAGTCCTCGCTGAAAATGCCTCAAACCCGGATCCCCGGAGCACATCCGATCTGGCCGCCGTGTTCCCACCCGTCGCCGTGCTCACCCGGCAAGACAGCGGCAGTCACGGCGTGCATCCACCATGACTGCCGGAGCAATCAGCGTACCGGAATGTTGGCCTGCCGTACCACATCCGTGTACTTCTTGATCTCCGCCTTCAGCAATGCCGTCAGTTCTTCAGGTTTGCTTGCCACCGGATCCAGCGCCTGCTTGCTGTAGAAGTTCTTGACCTCTTCGGCGGCAAGCGCTTTCTTCACGCCGTCGTTCAGTGTGGTGATCACGTTTTTCGGCGTTGTGGCCGGCACGAACACGGCATACCACTGATCGGTTACGAATCCGGGGAAAACCGAGTTCATGGTTGGCAGCTTCGGATTCCATGCCGTAGGCTTCTCGGTCGACACCGCCAGTGCACGGATGCGTTTCGCGTTGATGTGAACCATCAGCGAGGTCGGCGTATTGAACAGCATGTCGGCTTCGCCCGTGGCCAGCGCCAGCCCCGAAGGCCCGCCTCCCTTGTACTGGACGATGACGCTTTTCGTTTTGCTGAACTGCTTGAACATTTCGGCCGACAAATGGCTGGTGGTCCCGACGCCGTTGGCCGCGATGTTCAGCCCGTTGGGCGATCGAGCCGCCAAGGCGGCCAACTCCTTTACCGATGCCGCCGGCACGCTGGGATGCACCGCAAGCACCAGCGCGGTATTCGAAACCCAGGTGACGGGCTCCAGATCCTTCAGCAGATTGAAGCGGATCGACTTCGCCTGCATCACCGTATTGAGCGAAATCGACGCCGAGGTCATCAGCACTGTATAGCCGTCGGGTGCCGACCGCACCACCGCCTCCGCGCCGATCAGGCCGCCGTTGCCGGTGCGGTTCTCGACCAGGAAGGGCTGACCCAGCGCCTGCCGCAGCTTGTCAGCGATCAGGCGGCCCTGCAGGTCGGTGCCGCCGCCAGTACTGAAAGGCACAATGAAGCGCACAGGTTTTTCGGGGTAGGCCGCCGAGGCAATTCCCGGCGAGATGGTGGTGACGACAATTGCAGCAGCCAGCAGATGATCGGAAAGACGCGAAGCATGCATGAGCCATTCTCCTCGGAAGGGTTGTTTATACGAGCAACGGTTGCCCTGTCTGTGGCTCGCCGCATGCAGATCTGCCCAGCGGCGCTCCCGGCATTTTTTCCGCCCCCGATACTCTAATCCAATTTGATGCCCCGGGTCGGAACATGTCAACAACAGGGGTTATGGCCGGGAACCCGGGACAAATCAGCTTTTGCCCCCTCGCCTCTCCACATGTCCTCTGCCCCGCAACCGAGGACAAGACAGGTCATTGCATTCGCGATCCCGGACTCCGACGGGCAGCCGCTCTTGAGGTCCATGGCCGGCGGCACGGCCCAATCAACAACTTCGACTTGTTCGTTTTTCAGAATCAGGCAGCCTGATTCGCAATATTCCAGTCCGGATGTTTCTGCAGAAAAGGGATCAGCCCGCCCGCCTTGAGCAGCGCCTGCACGGCAGCCGGCAGCGGAGGCACCGCCCGTTCGATGTTTCTGGCCGGCACCCGGATGCATCCGCCGGCAAGATCGAGTTCAACCGCATCGCCCGCGGCAACCCCGGCAAGGTCGCACTCGATGACGGGCATGCCGTTGTTGATCGCATTGCGGTAGAACTGGCGGCCGAAACTCGGCGCGACGATCGCCGCCACGCCCATGCGGTGCATGACGTGCACCGCCTGCTCGCGGGAGGAATTGATGCCGAAATTCGCACCGGCAACGATCACGTCGCCCTTGACGACACTTTTGGCGAAGCCGGGCGACACGTTGTCGAACGCCACGGTCGCGATGAATGCCGTGTCCTTGCCCGGCAGGTACTTGCTCGAGCAATGGATGTCGGTGCTGACCTCGGCGCCGAGGATGCGGGCGCCGCCTTTGATGATGTTCATGTTCAAGTCCTTGTTTACCGCCAAGACGCCAAGAGCGCCAAGAAATCAATAAAACAAAAACAGAAATTGCCTTTGCCTTTTGTTAGTTTCCTGGCGTTCTTGGCGTCTTGGCGGTAAAAGTTGTTGGTGCCGTGTTGTTTTAGTTAAGCCGCGGCGCGCCAGTCGCCGCCGGCCACGGTGCGCGCATCGGTGATCACGCCGGTCAGCGCTGAAGCCGCCACCGTCGCCGCCGAACCGATCCAGATTTCCGACTTCGGATTGCCGAGGCGGCCCTTGAAGTTGCGGTTGGCACTGGAGATCACCACCTGCCCGTCACCGGCGATGTAGTGCCCGGTGATGTTGACGCAGGTGCCGCAGCCAGCGGCCTCGACCGAGGCGCCGGCCGCGGTGAGGATTTCGAACAGGCCTTCGCGCATCGCCGCGAGGTAGATGGCGCGCGACGCAGGCGTGACGATCATGCGCACGCCCCTGGCGAGTTTTTTGCCCTTGAGAATCGCCGCGGCCTGGCGGATGTCGTCGAGACGGCCGTTGGTGCAGGTGCCGATCAGCGCGACCTGGATTTTCTGCCCCGCCACTTCGGGCACCGCGACCACGTCGTCAATGTTGTGCTGGCGCGCCACCTGGGGCGCGAGCGTCGCGGTGTCGATGACGATGCGCCGGGCGTAACCCGCATCGGCATCAGCCTTCACCGGTTTCGGCGTGGCCGCTCCGTGCGCCTTCAGCCAGGCCAGGGTTTTCTCATCGGCCTCGAGGATCGCCGCCTTCGCGCCAAGCTCGGCAGCATGGTTCGACAGCGTCATGCGGTCATCGATGCCCATCGCCGCGACCCCGCTGCCGGCATATTCCAGCGCCTGGTAGTTGGCTCCCTCGGCGCCGAGTTTGCCGAGCATCGCCAGCGTGACATCCTTGGCCCAGACTCCCGGCTGCAGCGGCCCCTGAAGGTTGATGTGGATGGTCTCCGGCACGCGGAACCACAGCTTGCCGGTCATCATCACCGCCGACACGTCGGTGCCTTCGACGCCGGTGCCGAAGGCATTGAAGGCGCCATAGGTGGTCGAATGGGTGTCGGTGCCGACGACGAGGTCGCCGCAGGTCAGGTGACCGCCCTCGGGCAGGACCTGGTGGCAGATGCCGTCGCCGACGTCGTAGATCGGCGAACCGTGCTTCTCGGCAAAAGCCCGCATCTCGACATGGACGTTTGCCGCCTCGATGTTGGGCGGCGGCGAATAATGATCGAGCACCAGTGCGGTGCGTTTGACGTGCGGCAGCGATTTCGCGCCGAGCTTTTCGATCATCTTCAGCGCGTTGCCGGCGCGGGCGTCGTGGATCATCGCGAAATCGACGTCCGCAATGACGATTTCACCGGCCTTTGCCGGTTTGCCGCCCGCGTGGTTGCCGAGAATCTTCTCGGCGATGGTATGACCCATCGGTGGTCCTCCTGTGGGAAACCGCCGCAAGGTCCGGGCCCCGGCGGCGAAGCCTGAAATTCTAACCCAGCGCTTTTCGCTTCACTGCCGGTGGTTCACGATATGAGCAGCCTGCAACGGCTGGCCTGCAGCGGAGCAGGCCTTGCGGGTCCGCATGCTGCAGACATGCTAGGCCGCTGCAATTCCCAGCAACGCCCGCGCCTCGCCGGTGGTCGCCGGCTCGCGCCCCACCGCCCGCCCCAGTTCGGCGATACGCCGCACCAGTTCCGCGTTGGTCGGGCAACCCAGTTCGGGATAGGGGTAATCGCCGATACCCGGCGCCAGGTGGCCGCCACGCTCAAGAGCGGTTGTCGCCACGTTGAACAGGTTGCCCTCCTTGCAGGCCACCGTCCATTCGATGCGACGTTGCGGAGGCAGGAAATCAACCAGCGCCTCCAGGCCGCGGGTGGTACAGGGATGCGCGCCGACGATGCCGCCCTCGGCCAGCACGCACTGCACATAGGCCGGCTCCTTGATCGCCCCCATGTCGAGGAAGGCATCAACCATGCGCACGAAAGGCACCGCCCATACCGACAGGTGCGGCTTCACGCCGGCATCGGTCATGCCCTTGGCCAGGAACAGGCAGGTTTCGGTGCTGTTCTTGTAGATCTTGTTGGTGGTGAGGAATTTCTTCTGCACCGGGTCATAGGCGTCGATGTTGCTGCTGCCGGTGTCCACCGCGGCAAAATCAGGCCGCGTCGTGCTCTTCTGCCCCATCAGCCTGATGTGGGCGAGGCGGTTCTCGTCCTCGTTGACGGTGATCTGGCCCAGCGTGGAGTCGATCAGGATGTCGGTCTTCTCGCGGATTTTGGCGACGATCTCGGCATAGACCTCGGGCTCATGGCATTTTCCGCCATCGGGCGTGCGCGCATGAAAATGGATGATCGAGGCGCCGGCGGCACGGCACTCCGCCGCGGTCTCGGCGATCTCGTCCGGCGTGAACGGCACGTTGCGGTTGACGTCGCGCGACATGTATTCGTTGACGCGCACGGTGATGATCAGTTTCTTGGCCACGCTTGCTGCGCTCCGCAGTCAGGGTTGCTTGACCGTATTGACGCGCCGGCAGACATCGAGGAACAGGTGGCCGTCGGTGCCCAGCACAATGGCCTGCACGCCGCGGCTGCGCACAGACTTGCCATACACCGGGTCCGGCCTGTTGCCGATGGTGGTCATCACGTATTTGCCATGCTTGCGCGCGGCGGCCACCACCTTCTCCAGCGCCGCCGCCATCTTCGGCTCGTCGAAGGTCGCATGCGGCACGCCCAGCGCAATCGACAGGTCGGTCGGTCCGATGAAAAACATCTCCAGCCCCGGCGTCGCCGCCATCGCATCAAAGTTCTGCAGCGTCGCCTGGTCCTCGATCAGCGGGATCACCATCAGTTCGTCGTTGGCCTTGCGCACATGCGCATTCCAGTCGCCGGGCGAATAACCCGCCGAGCGCACGATGGCACAGGCGCCGCGCTCGCCTTCAGGGGCGTAGCGCGCGTAATCGAGTGCCCTGGCGCAGTTTTCGGTGGTGGCGTGCGAAATCGCAATGCCAGCCACGCCCATGTTCATCAGCTTGAGGATCAGCGTGCGCTCGACATCGGCGATGCGCACGAAGGGCGTGATTCCGGCCGCATCGGCCGCGCGCACGACATGGGCGCAGGCGTCCAAATCCAGCGCGCTGTGCTCCATGTCGATGATGACGAAATCAATGCCGGCTGCAGCCGCCAGCTCGGTAATCATCGGGCTGCCGCTGAACAGGATCAGGCCGGTGACGGTTTCGCCCCGCTGCAGCGCGGCGCGGATGGGATTTTTCATGGGATGGACTTCGGAAGGTTGCTGTCGATACGAAATGCGAGATTACTCTGCAGTAAGTGCAGCGGCAAGGCGTCCGCAATGCGATAATCCGGCACCGAAAAACCAATGCCGCGCACGCCATGACCGCCACACCCGTCCTCACAGCCGAAGTCGCCCGTTTCGTCACCCGCACAAAACCCGCAGGCATACCGCGCAAGGTGATGCACCTCGGCAAACGCTCGCTGCTCGACGGCCTCGGCCTCGCGCTCGCCGGCAACGCCGCCGAATCCGGCCAAGTGGTGCGCAATTACCTGAAGACGCTGGGCGTGCCGTTCGATCGCGGCGCCACCGTCATCGGCACCGCGCTGAAAGTGCCGCCGCGATTTGCCGCCTTCGCCAACGGCGTCGCCATCCATGCCGACGACTACGACGACACCCAGCTGGCCACCGCCAGTGACCGCGTCTACGGCCTGCTCACCCACCCCACCGCGCCGGCGTTGCCCGCAGTGCTGGCCTTGGCCGAACGCGACAACCGTTCCGGTCTTGATCTGCTGACGGCCTTCCAGATTGCCGTCGAAGTCGAGACCAAGCTCGCCGAAGCGATCAATCCGCGGCACTACGCCGACGGATTTCATTCCACCGCGACTTTCGGCGCCATCGGCGCCGCCGCCGGTGCGGCGCGCCTGCTCGGCCTGGATGTCGTACAGACCGCGCAGGCGCTGAGCCTAGGCACAAGCCAGGCCGCGGGCCTGCGTGAGAATTTCGGCACCATGACCAAACCCTTCCACCCGGGCCGTTCGGCGGAATCCGGGATACTCGCCGCGGAGCTGGTGAAACTCGGCTGGACCGCGGCGCCGGACGCGCTGGAGGCGAAACGCGGCTTCTTCAGCGCCGCCGGCGGCGGCTGGGACCCTGCCGCGATCGTCGGCAGGCTGGGGAGGCCCTGGACCTTCGACTTCCCCGGAGTGTCGATCAAGCCCCACCCCAGCGGTTCGCTGACTCACCCCGGCATGGGTGCCATGCTCGAGCTGATCCGCCGGCACGACATCCGGCCATCGCAAGTGATCAAAGTCAGGGTCGGCACCAACAGCCACATGCCCAACACGCTGATCCACCGCAGCCCGAAGACGGAACTGCAGGCCAAGTTCAGCATGGAATTCTGCATGGCGATCCTGCTGCTGGAACGCCGCGCCGGTCTCGCCGAATTCACCGACGCCGTGGTCAAACGCGCCGATGTGCGGCGGATGATGAAAAAGATCGCATTCGGCGTGCATCCCGAAGCCGAGGCCGCGGGCTACGAAAAGATGACCACCATCATCGACATCGAGCTTGTCGATGGCCGCCGCTTCGGCCGCCGCGCCGATTTCGGCAAGGGCAGCCCGGCCAATCCGATGAGCGACGACGAGGTGGCCGCCAAGTTCCGCGAGTGCGCGGCCTGGGGCGGATTGCCGGCGGCCAGCGCCGAAAAAATCATCGAACGGGTGTTCGATCTCGAACGCCTGCCGCGCAGCCGTGAACCGACCCGGCTGCTGGCGATCGGCCGTCGCGGCAAAACCGCTGCCCGTCCGGAAAAATAGACTACACTACGCCTCCCCAACCGGAGCATCCATGAGCACACTGCCCCGCATCGGATTCATGCTCGGCGACGTCACCGGCATCGGTCCGGAAATCGCCGCCAGGCTGCTCGCCTCCGGCAAACCTGCGTCCTGCGCCGAGACCGTGATCATCGGCGACCGCCGCGTGCTGGAACTCGGCATGCGCAACGCCGGCGTCAATTTCGCCTACAGCCCGTACAAAAACATCGACGAGATCCGCTGGCCGCGCAAGGACTACCCGCTGATCGACCTCGGGAACATTGACCCTGCGAAATACCCGCAGGGTGTCTCCTCCGATGAATCAGGCAAGCTGTCAGGCGACACGCTGAAAACCATGATCGACCTCGCCATTGCCGGAAAGCTCGACGGCATCTGCTTCGCGCCGCTGAACAAAGGCGCGATGAACCGCGGCGGCTGGAAATTCAACGACGAACACCAGATGTTCGCCCACCTGCTCGGCCACAGCGGATTCTTCGGCGAAATGAACGTCATCGACCAGTTCAGCACCTTCCGCGTCACCTCGCACGTTGCGCTGCGCGAAGCGGTCGACATGATCAGCCCGGAGCGCATCACCGCGGCAGTGAAACTCGCGAACGATACGCTGCGCGCCGCCGGCAAGGCCAAACCGCGCATCGGAGTCGCCGCGCTGAACCCGCACAACGGCGAAATGGGCCTGTTCGGCGACGAGGAAATCCGCATCATCCGCCCGACCGTCGAAAAACTGAAGGCCGGCGGCATCGACTGCACCGGCCCGATCTCCTCGGACGTGATTTTCCTGAAGGCGCTGAAAGGCGAATTCGACGGCGTGGTGATGATGTACCACGACCAGGGTCAGATCGCGACCAAGCTGCTCGGCTTCAACAAGGGCGTCACCGTCACCGCCGGCCTGAAATCGGTGTTCGCCACCCCGGCCCATGGCACGGCCTATGACATTGTCGGCCATGGTAAGGCGGACCCCGGCGCGATGGAACACGCGTTCACGCTCGCTGCCAGCATGTCCGCAGGCCGCAAATCACACAAAGCTGCCGCAAGTACGGCTGCATAGCTCAGCTCCACTGAAAACAAAGGAATGTCCATGAACACGCATAAGATTATGCGACTGCTGCCTTGTACACTGGTCGCAGCTTTCGCAATGCCGGGATTCGCCGCCGACTCCGACTGGCAGCCGACCAAACCGATCCGCATGCTGGTGGGCTTCGCGCCAGGCGGCGGCACCGACACCACCGCGCGTGCCATGGGCAACAAACTGGCCGAACTCCTCGGCCAGCAGATCATCATCGACAACCGCCCCGGCGCATCGGGCAACATCGCTGCCGAGATCCTGTCCAACGCGACCCCGGACGGTTACACCATCCTGATGGGCACCATTGCCGCACTGGCGATCAACCCTTCGCTCTACAAGAAACTCGCCTTTGACCCGATCAAGGATCTGCAGCCGATCTCACGTGCCGTCGATTCGACCAACATCCTGGTCGTGCACCCCTCGGTGGCCGCGAAAAACGTCACTGAACTCGTAGCCCTGGCCAAAACCAAATCGCTCAACGGCGGCTCCTCGGGCGTCGGCGGCGCCGGTCATCTGGCGCTCGAACTGTTCAACCTGCAGACCGGCGTCAAGATCGTTCACGTTCCCTACAAGGGCGGCGGTCCGGCGATGGTCGATCTGCTCTCCGGAAACATCAACATGATTTTCGCAACAGCTGCCAGCGCGGTGCCACATATCAAGGTCGGCAAGATTCGCGCACTGGCCGTGACAACCTCGAAGCGTTCCGGGCTTGTGCCAGAACTGCCGACTGTCGCCGAAGCGGGTGTCAAGGGCTTCGAGGCCAACAACTGGTACGGCGTGCTCTCGCCGGCCAAAACACCGCGTGCCGTCGTCAATCGCCTGAACAAGGAAGTGGTCGCCGTGCTGAACATGGCTGACATCAAGTCTTTGCTGTTCAAGTCGGGCCTTGATGCCGCACCGAGCACACCCGAAGCTTTCGGCGCCTACATCAAGTCGGAAACCGAAAAGTGGGAAAAAGTGATCAAGGCCGCCAACCTCTATCACACCAACTGATTGATTCAAGTAAACTAATCCGTCTCCTTACAAAAAAGACCGTGTGGCGATTGCCGCACGGTCTTTTTTTTGGGCAGAATCGCACTGTTATTCCAAACAAAACAATTCGACGAGGAAATGTCATGACCAAGCTGAAATCCTGGATCACCATACTTGCCGCCGGCAGCTTTTGTGCCGCCCACGCCATGGCCGCCGACTGGAGTCCGTCCAAACCGGTACGCTTCATTGTCGGTTTCCCGCCGGGAGGCGCCACCGACCTGGTCGGCCGCATCATCCAGCCGAAACTCTCCGCAAGCCTGGGCAACCAGGTCGTCGTCGACAACCGCCCCGGCGCCAACGGCGTGATCTCGCTGCAGATCATCGCGAAGGCCGAACCCGACGGCTACACCATCGGCATGGGCCACATCGGCGGCCTCGTCATCAGCCCCGCGATCCAGAAGGTCAGTTACGACCCGTTCAAGGATTTCTCCCACGTCGGCATGCTGGTGACCCTGCAGAACATCCTGATCGTGCACCCGTCGGTACCGGCGAAGAACCTCGGCGAATTCCTGGCCTACGCCAAGGCACAGCAGGGGAAGGTCAATTACGCCAGTTCGGGCATCGGCAGTCCCGGCCACCTGTCCGGCGTTCTGCTTGAAACCATGAGCAAAGTGACGATGACCCACGTGCCGTACAAGGGTGGGGGTCCCGCCATCACCGACCTGATCGCCGGCCACGTGCCGTCATTCTTCGCCGTCATTTCCACCGCCGTGCCCCACGTGCAGTCTGGCAAGGTCCGCGCCATCGCCGTAACTGGCAACAAGCGCGCCGAAGCGCTGGCCAATGTGCCGACCGTGTCCGAAGCCGGCGTCAAAGGCTACCTCTCGCTGAACTGGTACGGCACCGTTGCTCCGGCCAAGACGCCCGTCGCCGTGATCAACCGCCTCAATCGCGACATCGTCGCCGCACTGAAATCGCCTGACGTCGTCAAACAGCTGAAAGACCGCGGCATCGATGCGGCCCCCTCCACGCCCGCCGAATACCGCGCTTTTGCCGAAAACGAGCGCAACCGCTGGCTTCCGGTCATCAAGGCCGCCAACATCCAGGCCAACTGAGCGCCGTAACCGATTTCATGATCATTGACTGCCACGGCCACTACACCACCGCACCGAAATCGCTGGAAGCCTTCCGCCAGAAACAGATCGCCGGGCTGAAAGACCCAAAGCTGAGCCCGGCGAAGGACTCGCTGGTCATCAGCGACGACGAGTTGCGCGACACCATCGAGGGCGCGCAATTGCGCATCCAGCGCGAGCGCGGCACCGACATGACCATCTTCTCGCCGCGCGCGGGCGGCATGGCTCACCATGTCGGCAACGCGGCGACCAGCGCCCTGTGGACCGGCATCTGCAACGAGCTGATCCACCGCGTATGCACGCTGTTCCCGGACAACTTCATCGGCGTCTGCCAGCTGCCGCAGAGTCCGGGCGTGCGCCCCGACAACTGCATTGCCGAGCTCGAGCGCTGCGTCAACGAATACGGCTTCATCGGCTGCAACCTGAACCCCGACCCTTCCGGCGGCTACTGGACCGATCCGCCGCTGACTGACAAGTGGTGGTACCCGCTCTACGAAAAAATGGTCGAACTCGAGGTGCCGGCGATGGTGCACGTCAGCTCGTCATGCAATCCGGCCTTCCATTTCACCGGCGCGCACTACATCAACGGCGACACCACCGCCTTCATGCAGTTCATCACCTCGGACCTGTTCAAGGATTTCCCGACGCTGAAGTTCATCATCCCGCACGGCGGCGGTGCGGTGCCCTACCACTGGGGCCGCTACCGCGGCCTCGCGCAGGACATGGGCAAGCCGCCGCTCAAAGAACATGTGATGAACAACGTCTACTTCGACACCTGCGTCTACCACCAGGCCGGCATCGACCTGCTGACGCGGGTGATTCCAGCCGACAATATCCTGTTCGCCTCCGAGATCGTCGGCGCGGTCAAGGGCATCGACCCGGAAACCGGGTACTACTTCGACGACACCCGGCGCTACATCGACGCGGCCACCACGCTCGGCGCCGCGGAGAAGAAAAAGATATTCGAGGACAACGTCTACAAGGTGTATCCGCGCTTCAAGAAGCGGGGCTGACGATGCCGGGCGCCGGGCACCCGACGCCCCAGAATATCAATAAGTATTTGTTTTTATTGATATTTTTTAGCTGGCGTCGGCCGCACCGCCCAAAGCAACGCCTTCCGCGTCCTCATACGCTTCGTGGCGGAAACGCGGCGAGCAAATCGCCAGGAACACCAGATCACCCTCGCCGATGTTGGCGATGCGCTGCTTCACCGAAGGCGGGATCATCACCACATCGCCCGCCTGCACCTCCTGCGGCGGGTAATCGCCGATCTCGACCCGGCCCATGCCGTCGAGGATCACATAACGCTCCACGGTGTCGCGCACCCGGTGCCAGCGCGTAGTCGCGCCGGGCAGCACCCGCGCCCGCGCGATCGACAGCTCCGGATCGCTGCCGGAATTGGCCAGTTCGAGGATGTAACAGCCCTCCTCGATGAACACCTCGACGCCGGGGTGCGCGCGGAGTATGGGCGGTTGCAGGCTCACGGTGCTTCCTTGCGGTGACGGTCGGGGATCGGGCGCGACTCAGGCCGGGTGATAACACCAGTGCCAGGGTTCATACTGGTAGCCGCAGCGGTTGTCGCGCGGATAGGACAGGCGGAAGCCGAATTCCCCGGCGCGGGATTCGAGCCAGGCAAAGGCTGCGGTGCGCTCGAACTCGATCTCGAGGACGGGACTGCCCGGCGTGCCCACATCGACCGCGCGGCCGCTGTGGTGCTCGCTGAACCCCGGCGGCGCGCTGACGCAGAGCACCTCCTCGATGGTCTTGCCCGCCGCCAGCTTGCGCCGCACGATCTCCGCCTGCCGGTCGATGCTGCGGAATGCCGATACCACCTGCAGCACCACGCCGTCCTCCAGCGCCGCGGCCTTCATCGCCTTCCAGGCCGCAGCCGCCTCCGGCGTCAGCCGGTGTTCCCGGCCGTCCTCGCCGGTCTCGGCGAGTTCCAGCTCACAGGCTTCGGCGCATTCGGGCAGGGACCGCGCGGCGACCAGCGCCGTCGCGATCCCCAGTTCGGCCAGAATGGATTCGATGCGGGGCGAGATCATCGCATGCAGGCGCTGCAGCCATCCATCCCGTCACGCTCCATCGCCCGCCGCCTATCGCCCGAAGAACTTCTTCACCGTTTCGTCGGCGACCTTCTGCAGGAACGCGGCATCCTCCTTGCCGACCTTGCCGAAATAATCGTAGCTGTTGCCGCTGCAGGGCTTGTTGTAGACGGTGGCATAGATGGTGCACGCCGCGAGATAGGTACCGAGCATCGTCGGATGGCTGCCGTCGTAATCCTGGTGCAGCTTGATCTCCGGCCGCTGGCGGTAGGCCTCATCGAACGCATGTCCGACGGGAATCCCCTGCCATTGACCGAGTTCCGTGCCTCCAGATACTGGCTTTCGGTCAGGCGCATTCATATTTTCAGGTTTCGCCCATTTGCGCGGAGGCACATAGTCATGCGTCATGTTCGGCGCGACTTGACCACTGCGGCCGACAGCACGGCGCCAAACCGCAGGGACGGCAGTACATTCCTGATGCGGAAATTCATTCGGAAACTCCTCGCGCCAGCATTGCGGGCATGATACCCCGACAAGCAGATACCCCTGCAGCACCAGACCATCCAGCAGTGACTTGCCCCCAAACACCCGTAAACCCATTCAGGACAGGCAACCTGCCCGGCCAGCCAATAGATCCCCTCCAAATTCGCCCCCTCGGATAGCCTGGTTGTGCCCGATAAAGCAGGCAGGCCATGCGGCCCGATGATGTAAGTAACAAAGAATTCCCTGTCAATGAAAACCACATGGTTTCAAGGGGAAGCACCGAAGGCCGCTACCGCAAGCCTTGGTGCTTACACATGCACTTAATTGGCATTTTCCTGTTCCAGCCCGATCAACGCACATTGGCGTCCACGCCGTTCAATTTGCAGCAGGCAGGCCCAGCCCCGCGGTCAGCACCCGCCGATGCAGCGGCCCTGCCCGTCGAACTCCATGGTGCGCCCGCTGATGGCAAGGTGTGTCGGCGGCTTTAGCAGCTTGATGAACGCCGCGGTGCGCGAAGCCGGCCGCAACGTGCCGCCTTCGGTGACCGGCTCGTTCGGATGGGTAAGGATCACCGATTCGGGCTGCAGCAGTTCGTTGATGGCGTGACCGCCTGAATAGAAAATTCCAGGGTTGGAACCTAGGTTGAGCACGGCAAGATTCGCTTTGTGGTACTCGCTCACCACGGTTTTCATTTCGGAGTGGATGCCGGTGTCACCGGAGAGGTAGGCCGTCAGTCCGTTGGTGAACTTGACTACGAAGCCGGTGGCCGGGCCGTATTCGAGTACTGAACCGTTGGCCTTGAGCATTGCGCGTTGTTCCTCAGACAACAACGCGGGCGGCGCGTTATTGACATGCGAAGCGTAGACGATCGAAATTTCCACGCCGCGCGCCGCACCGGCCGCCTTGGCCACGAACACGCCGCCAAGGTCGGTCTGCGAGGCGCAGACCGCCGCAACCGGCACCGCGGTCGCGCCGCCGGTCTGCGGGCAGAAGCCGATCGGCTTGCCGTCTTTGCGGATGCCGCGGACCTTGTTGCCGACGAATCCGCCGATGGCGCGGGTCATCACCATGGCCGCGTTTTTCGCGGCGACCACTTCCGCCGTCGTCGAATTCGGCGCAGGCACCCGGCCCGAGTTGGCGCAGGTGCCGGCGCCCGGTTCCTTCAGTTTCATGTCGCCGACATGGTCGCCGTGCATGTGGGTCAGCAGCACCATGTGGATCGTGCCCAGCCGCGGATCGTCGCCCCCGGTGACGTTGTGCGCCGGGTCGTACAGGAAGCGCACGCCGGACGGATCCTCGAACACGATCGCGCGGTCGTTCGCGCACAGTTCGCCGGGATGCGATCCCACCGGCGTGATCTTGACGTTCTGCGCCAGTGCAGGAAATACGGCAAACAGCAGGGCAACGGCTGCGCAAATTGATTTCATGGCGTTCCTCCAGTCAAACGGACGGTGGGTTGCCGGATCCGGCACTGCGGTCGCGGCGGGATTGTTGGGCTCGATTGTTGTTGTCCCGTGATCGCGATGAAACCGCTTCACGGCCAGCGCCATGTTCACCCAGGTGCCGCCGGATTGAAAGCCCCTGCCGCCATGCAAAATGACCCGGGGCCGCAACAGCGGCCCCGGGTCATGAATATAAATATTTGTTTTTATTGATATTTTATTCCGGCGCAATTCCAGGTACCGGCCGCCTCCGCTCGAGGTGGTAACGCACCAGCGCCATCAGCCGGTAAAGGCCGTGCACGAACTTGCCATAGGGCATGGTCAGGAACAGCGCCAGAACGAAGCCGAGATGCACGGCCAGCCAGGTGCCCATCGATGCGCTCTCGCGCCAGATCAGCAGGCCGAGGCCGGTCAGGCTGATCATGAACAGCAGCACGAGGAAACCCGCGTCCATGCCGGTCTGTGACGAGGTGGCCAGTTGCGGATCGCGCTGCGTCTTGATCCACAGCAGCCCCGCCGGCCCGATCAGCAGGCCGATGCCGCCGGCGATGCCCAGCAGCACCGGCAGGCTGGTCACCGGATACGGCGCCGGCTGGCCGAGCACGTAGTGGTAGACCGTGGCGACGCTGGTCGCGGCAAAGCACAGCATGAAACCGTAAAAGGTGAAGTGGTGGAAGATCCGCCGCGCGAGCGACTTCTGCTCGTTGGGATAGGTACAGCCCTCGTTCTCGACGCCGCCGCCGAGGTTCTTCAGCGTGAAGGCGTCGTGCAGGCCTTCGGCCAGCGGCTTCTTGAAGAAATCCGCCAGTTCCTCGCCCATGTAGGGCCAGAAACGGAGGAAACCCATCAGCATGGCGAAGGCGGCGAACAGCGACACCGCACCGAACACCCCCGCCATCACGTTGTGCGGGATCAGCGCATAGAAGGAACCCTGCGCATCGCTGTGCGCCGCGAAGAACTTCTCCGGATCCGACAGCGCGCCGGCCAGCCAGAAGATCAGAGCGATGCTGAAGGCCGAGATCAGGCTCACCGCCACCGCGTTGCTGTCGTAGAGCTTGCCGAGGAAACCCGGCCAGGCATAGCGGCGGTAGGTCTCGCCGCGCACCCGCGCCATCAGCCGCGGCACGTTGACCTGGAATTCATGCGGCGGCGAGAACTGGCAGGCGTAGAGGCAGGAGCCGCAGTTATGGCAGAGGTTGCCGAGGTACATCACGTCGTTCTCGGTGAACTCAAGCCGGCGCGCCATCGCCGGAAACATCGCGCAGAAGCCTTCGCAGTAGCGGCAGGCGTTGCACACGCGCAGCACGCGCTGCGCGTCCTCGATCAGCGCGTCGAGGGTCATCGGTTTGTCGTCAGCCGCGTACATGTTTCGCCGCCTCCTCGCCTGCGATGCGCCCGAACGTGGTGCCGATGGACATGCCGATGCCCGCCAGGTACCCCTTGCCCAACACGTTGCCTGCCATGATTTCCCCTGCTGCAAAAATGTTTGTGCAGGGCTTGTCGTCCTGCATGATCATCCGCGACTTCTCGTCGACGGTGACCCCGAGATAGGTGAAGGTGATGCCGGGCCGCAGCGGGTAGCCGAAATACGGCGCGGTATCGATTTTCTGCGCCCAGTGCGTTTTCGGCGGCGTGATGCCTTCGGTAACGCAGTCGTCCTGGATGGTGTGGTCGAAGGTGCCGGTGCGCACCGCGGCGTTGAACTCGCGCACGGTCTTCTCCAGCGCGTCAGGATCGAGCTCCAGCTTGGCCGCGAGTTCGCGCAGCGAGCTGGCGCGGACCGGCGGATACACCGGCGGCATGAACTTGCCCATCACCTTGGAATCGACGATCGAATAGCCGATCTGGTCGGGCTGCCCCGCCACCAGCCGGCCCCAGATCGCGTAGCGCTTGGGCCAGAAATCCTCGCCCTCGTCGTAGAAACGCTGCGCGTTCTTGTTGACGACGATGCCCAGCGACACCGCGTCGACGCGGGTGATGATGCCGCCGTCGTACTTGGGCGAGCGCGCGTCGATCGCGACGCAGTGGCCCTGGAGCGGGTCACTGATCTGCTTCGCGCCCTTGGCCAGCAGCACCTTGAGGATGTCGCCGCGGTTGTACGGGGTGCCGCGTACCAGGAAATTCTTCGCCGCCGCGCCCCAGGCTTCTTCCAGCCAGTCGAGGTTGGCCTGGAATCCGCCGCAGGCGATCACCACCGCCTTCGCTTTGACCTTGTGCGTGCCGCCCTGGTAGGTGAAGGTGGCTGATTTGAATTCATGGCCTTCGATCTCGAGGTCGGTGACCTGGGCCTCGTAGCGGATGTCGACACCAAGCTGTTCCGCCGAGTGGTAATACGCGTTGACCAGGGCCTTGCCGCCACCGAGGAAAAAGGCGTTGGTGCGCGACAGGTGCAGCGTGCCGCCCAGCGGCGGCTGAAAGCGCACGCCGTGCCTGACCATCCACAGCCGGCATTTCGAGGTGTGATCAAGAACGATCCGCGCCAGTTTTTCGGTGGTCAGGCCGCCGGTGACCTTGAGCAGGTCCTGCCAGTATTCCTCCTCCGGGTAGGTGCCGGTGAGGATGTCCTGCGGCTCTTCGTGCATGCAGCGCAGGTTGCGGGTGTGGCGGCTGTTGCCGCCGCGGAAATCCTTCGGTGCGCCTTCGAGCAGCAGCACGCTGCAGCCGGCTTCGCGCGCCATCAGCGCCGCGCACAGCGCCGCGTTGCCGCCGCCGACGACCAGCAGGTCCCAGGTCTTGGATGTGTCGAGCATGAATGAGGGCTCTTGGCTGTCAGAAAAAGTGTGCGGATTATACCCGCGCCACCGCCTCCCCTCACCCCTTTGATGGTGGTCGTTCACATGCTGAACAGTTCGTCCACGGCAAAACGGCGCGGGATCAGCCCCTGCTGGTGCGCATAGTGGATGATCAGCTCCAGGCTGGGCCGCATCGCCTCGATGCCGCTGCATATCGAATCCGCGCCGGGCATGTCCGGCGCCATGGCCGCGCTCTGCTGCAGCAGGCGCAGCACTTCCCCGCCGATCCACGGTTCGCGCCGGGCAAGATCGCGATGCACCACCATGACATGGTTGAGCGGCCGCGCGTGCGTAACCGCGCGCCAGCGCAGCAATGCCGCCTGCGGGTCGGGAATCAACGGGACCAGCACGCCATCCTGCTGGTCGGACACCATCACCACGCCGGCATCGATTTCGCCCGAACGCAGCATGCCCGTGAGCGTTTTGCCTGCCGGCGCGCGCACGACATTCGGCGGCTCGATGCATTCCGGCACATGCGGCTCCTCGAACGTCACCCACTGGATGCGATCAAGGTCGACGCCATGATCGTTCTGCAGGATGCCGCGCACCCAGGCCACCGTAGTCACCGAATGCGCACGGATGCCGATGCACCTGCCGGCAAGGTCCGCGGGACGCAACACGCCGTTGCAGCGGTTGTAAGCCAGGCAGGGATGCGGCGGAATCGCCATCACCACTGTTGGCAGCAACACGACCGGTTTGCCGTGTGCCAGCGCCTGCAGATAGGTGACGATCGCCAGTTCGGCGACATCGTATTCGCCGCGCACCACGGCCTTGAACGCGGTCTGGGGCAATTTGACGTCGGCGAAGTCAAGGGCCAGTCGCCGCGAGGCGACACCGCCAGTCTTCAGGGCACGCGTGTTGGCGTAGTCACCGAGCATCGCGCGCAGGCGCAGCGCGTCTCCTCCCGTCTTGTCCATCCGATGGCACCCTCATGCGTTGATTGCCGGGTTGCCGCCCGGCGCGGCCGCGCCGTGCATCCACTGCGGCGCGCTCGTATAATCCCGCCAAGGCCGCCGTGGCAGCGAGCAGGCCGGAACAATACCACCAGAGGAGTCCTCCATGATGCAGTTGCTGAACCGCCGGTCACTGTGCGCCGCAGCCTGCGCAGCGCTGCTCGCGCCCGCAGCCGGCGGTAGCGCCGCTGCGGAGGAATATCCGGTGCGGCCACTGCGCATCATCGTCGGCTTCCCGCCTGGCGGCGCCACCGACCTGGTGGCACGGATCATCGGCCCGAAACTCGGCGACGCGCTGAAGCAGCAGGTCATCGTCGACAACCGCGCCGGCGCCAACGGCACGATTGGCGCCAAACTCGCCGCCGATGCCACCCCTGACGGCTACAGCCTTCACCTGGGCACGCTCGGCGCGCTGGTGATCAGCCCCGCCATCACCAGGGTGCCCTATGACCCGCTCGGCGATTTCGCTACCGTTTCCTTGGCGGTGCAGCTGCAGAACATGTTCCTGGTACATCCCGCGGTGGCCGCGAAATCGGTTCCCGACCTGATCGCGCTGGCGAAACAGAAACCGGGGACTCTGAACTATGCCTCCTCCGGACTCGGCAGCCCCGGCCATCTCGCCGGCGAGCTGTTCAAGGCCATGGCCAGGGTGGACATGGTGCACATACCCTACAAGGGCGGCGGGCCGGCGCTGTCCGACCTGCTCGGCGGACAGATTCCGGTGTTCGTGGCGGTGATCTCCACAGGCGTGCCGCCGGTGAAGGCCGGCCGCGCCGTGGCGCTCGCGGTGACCGGCGCCAAACGCTCCGGCGCACTGCCCGAGGTGCCTACCGTCGCCGAAACCAAAGGCATGAAAGGCTACGAGGCCAGCAACTGGTACGGCTTGATGGCCCCTGCCGGCACGCCGAAGCCGGTGATCGACCGCCTGCACCGTGAACTGACGGCGGTATTGAACGCGCGCGAGGTGCGAGAACAGCTTGCCGCACAGGGCATCGAAGCCGCGCCGTCCACCCCCGAGGCATTCACTGCCTACATCCGCTCGGAGTCGGTGAAATGGGGCAAGGTCATCCGCGCAGCAAATCTGAGGGCAAAATAAGCATTCAGCGACCCGCCCGCCGCAGCCACAGCCACAGCCCGCCGGCCATCGCCAGTATCGTCAGCGCGAAATAGACGCGAAGACCGAGCAGCGGCCCGATCAGCCCCGCCGCGAACGGCGCAATACCCATCGCGAAAAACTGGAACGCCGTCGAATATGAAATCGCCCGCGCGTCGGTCCCCGCGGGCGCATGCATCCGGATCAGCTGCACGATCGCCGTCGGCATCGCCGCCGCGCCGAAACCGAATGCCGCGCGCGCGATGACCAGCTGCAGCGGCGTCTCGATCACCAGCAGCGGCAGGTGGGTGACGATCGTCGCCGCCGCCGCGAACACCATCACGCGGGCCGGGCCGACCCGATCGATGACCCGCCCCCACAGCGGCAGCGCAATGCCGGTGCCCGCCGCCATCGCCATCGCCGCCGCCCCCACCCAGAACGCCTCCTCCGCGGCATCGGCGCCCTGCGCCTCGAGCAGTTGCAGCACGAATATCGTGATCACCGTCACGCCGCCGTACCACATGATCATGAACAGGAAGTTGAGCAGGTAGAGCAGCCCGATCCGAGGCGCCGCCAGCATCTCGCGCAGCCCGCCGATCCAGCGCACGCGCCAGGGGCCTGCGGCAAGCTGCTTGACCTCGCCGACGAAGAAGGCGACCAGCGCCCCGCCGATGAACATCAGCGCCGTGCTGATCCAGAACAGCCGGTGCTGCGGCTCGAACAGCGCGATCAGCATGGCGCCGAGCACCGGCCCCAGCGCCTGCCCCAGCAGTCCGCCGGACTGCGCCAGAGCGACCACGCTGCCGATGCGCCGCGGCGGCGTGTTGGCGACCAGCAGTGACACCCCCGCCGGCGTGAAGCCGTTGAACACCGCGATCAGCATCAGCAGCGCGGCAAAGGCCAGCGGCGTTGATGCCAATGGCATCAGCAGCATCGCAAAACCGATGCCGATCATCGCGCGCAGCACCATCAGCTTGCGGCCATAATGGTCGGCGATGCCGCCCCAGACCGGGCTCACGGCAAAGCTGACCAGATAGAACACCAGCAGCATGTAGCCGACCCAGGTCTCGAGGTTCTCGTGCACGCCGAGCCCGCGCACCATCAGCGGCACGAACGGCCACACCAGGTTGAAGCCCAGGCCGCACAGCAGATTGGCCAGCGGCATCACGATGCGGTTGCGGCGCCAGTGCGGATACTGCGCCGCTTCGTCGCCGGATGCGGTGTGGACGCCCATCAACGCAGCATGCGCGGAATCACCTGCGGCCGGGTCTCAGGCCGCGGCCTGGTGCCTGTGGCGCGGCAGCCACAGCGCCAGCGGAATGGCGAGAAAGCCGATGCCGGAAGCCGCGAGGATCGCCGAGGTGTAGTCACCCGAGTGGTCGAACAGCACGCCGCCGAGCCAGCCGCCCAGCGCCATGCCGGTGCTGCCGCCGATCATCTGGAACGAGAAAATCGAACTGAGCGGCGCCTTCGGCCCGAACATCTGCCGGTTGATGATCGGGAAGCCGACCATCTCGCCGCCGTAGCAGATGCCGAAAATGACAGCGAACACATAGAAATGCCAGGCCTCGGTGGCAAACAGCAGCATCAGGATCGACAGGCTCTGGCCGAAAATTGCTCCCGACAGGATGGTCCGGCCGCCGAAGCGCTCGGTGAGCAGCGAAAAGCTGAAGCGGCTGAAGACCGAGACGCCGGCGATCGTACTCAGCACGCCCGCCGCCTGCAGGCCAGGAATGCCGTGATGGGTGGCCATCGACACGCCGTGCGCAAGGATCACCGCATGCCCGGCGCAGCCGAGGTGGTGGCATCCCATCAGCAGCCACACCGGCTTGCGTGACAGCACGCTGCGCATGCTGACCGCCTTGCCGGACGCCTGTTTGTCCTTGGCCGCATCCTCGCCGCCGTAGGCCGTCTTGCCCACCTCCGCCGGGCTCGTCCGGATGAACCAGGAGAAGACCAGCAAAATCACACCGAAGGCGATGCCGATCACCAGGAAGGCCGATTCCCAGCCGCGGTTCTCGATCATCCAGCGGAAGAGCAGCGCAAAAACCACCGGCCCCAGGCCCAGCCCTGCCCAGTAAATGCCCAGCGCGAGCCCCATTTTCCGGTTGAACCAGCGGGTAATGATCACCGGCAGCAGCACGACAAACGCCGCATTGCCGAGCGCGCCGACGAACACGCCGTAAATGACGTACAGATGCCACAGCTCGCGGATCATCCCGAGCAGCACCGTGCCCGCGGATATCATCAGCGACGCGCCCAGCATCAGGGTGCGCGCGCTGTAACGGTCGCCAAGCCAGCCGAATATCAGCATCGCTGGCATGCTGCACAGGAAGGCCAGCGAGTAGGCCAGCCCGATGTCGCCGCGCCTCCAGTCGAATTTCTCGACCAGCGGGTCGACGAGCACCGCGAACGAAGCCGAGTCGGCGCGGCTGATGATGCCCAGTACGCAGGCAGCGGCAAGAATCACCCAGGCGTGGTGCAGTTTGGATTGTCCGGTCATGGCCGTGCAGTTCCTCCTCCTGTGCGGGACGTGGCGCCTGCGCGGCAGCCAGTCCCGCCCGGCAGCCTCAGGCCCGGAAAAATGTGCTCAGCTCCCCATATACCTGGTCGGGCACCTGTTCCGCCGGGTAATGGCCGCAGGGCAGCGGCATCATGCGCTCGATGTTTGCGCAGTACTGCGGCCAGGCCTTGTACGGATCGAAAAACTTGTTGGTATGGCTTTTTTCGCCCCAGTAGATGGCGGTCGGGCACTCGATCATGTTCCCTGCGTTGAAGTCTTCGGTATCCATCGCCATGTCCACGGTCACGCCGGCGCGATAGTCTTCACACACGCCGTGGATGTTTTCCGGCGTGCAGCAGCGCGCGTATTCCGCCAGGGTTTCCTTCGAAAAACCGCCCTTGCCGATGCCCATCCTGGTGAGCTTCTGGATGATGTAATAGTCTTCCTTGCCCTCGATCAGCTTCTCCGGGATGTCATAGGGCTGCGCCATGAAAAACCAGTGGTAGGAGTTGAGCGCCCATTCCCAGCTGGCATGTGTCAGTATGTGGTGCGTGGGCAGGATGTCGAAGGTGGCGAGTTTTGTCACCTTGTCCGGATGGTCGAGCGCCATACGCACCGCGGCGCGGCCGCCGCGGTCGTGGCCGGCGACGCAGAATTCACCGAAACCGAGGTGCTGCATGACCTCGACGTTGTCCTGCGCCATGCGCCGGAACGAATAGTTGCTGTGGTCTTCACTCCCGCGCGGCTTGCCGCTGTCGCCGTAGCCGCGCAGGTCGGTGCACACCACGGTGAAATCCTTGGCCAACCGCGGCGCCACCAGGTGCCAGTGCACATGGGTCAGCGGATTGCCGTGGATCAGCAGGACCGGCGGACCGTTGCCGCCATAACGCAGGTTGATCTTGACCTCGGGGTCGGACGTCTGCACCTGGATTTGCCTGAAACCTTCGAACACGCCGGTACTCCTGTTTTGAAGTCGCCCGCCGATGCTAACCCAGCGCCGTCGTCCGCATGGCCTTCAGGCCGCGATATGGACAGCGCCAGCCGCATGTTCGCAACGGCAATGCAGTTCCGCGTCTGCTGCGTGCTAACATCGCCGCGCCCGCAGTGGCGTTGAAGCAGCGCAGTATCGCCAGACTCAATGGCAGCTTAAGATATTAAGCATTAAAATCAAATAGTTACATAAGAGGATCGTTGCGCCATGTACAACCCGTTCAAACCCCTCGAGCACATCACCACCGAAGTCTTCACCTCGCTGCCCGCCAAGTTCCGCAAGAAAAGCCGCAGCGCCTGGTCCGACCCGAACCGGCAAAACGCCGAAGTCGAATGCTTCCTCGAAGGCCCGGCCTTCGATCGCGATGGCAACCTCTGGATCTGCGACATTCCCTTCGGCCGCATTTTCCGCATCACGCCGAAAGGCGACTGGGATCTGGTCACGCAGTACGACGGCTGGCCCAACGGCATGAAGTTCCACAAGGACGGCCGCCTGTTCATCTGTGATTACAAGGAAGGCCTGCTCGCGCTCGATCCGAAATCCGGCAAGCTGGAAAACCTGCTGCGCACCGCCTACAGCGAAAGCTTCAAGGGCCTGAACGACCTGCACTTCACCAAGGACGGCGACCTCTATTTCACCGACCAGGGCCAGACCGGCATCGCCGATCCCGCAGGCGCGGTGTTCCGCCTGAAAGCCAACGGCGAGCTGCGCAAGCTGGTCAACAACGCGCCCAGCCCCAACGGTATCACCATGACCACCGTCGAGAAACACGTCTACGTCGGCGTGACGCGTTCGAACTCGGTGTGGCGCCTGCCGGTGATGGCCGACGGCTCGGTATCGAAAACCGGCGTGGCGATTCAATTATCGGGCGGCGTCGGCGGCCCGGACGGCATCGAGATGGATTCGGATAACGGCCTGCTGGTGTGCCAACTGGGCGTGGGCATCTGGCGCTTCGACGCCAACATGCTGCCCACCCATCTGGTGCACTCGACCGACCACAAACACCACCACCTGGCCAACCTCGCTTTCGGCGGCGCGGACCGCAAGACGATCTACATCACCGAATCGCTGTCGGGCGACATCCTCACCGCAACAATGCCGGTGGCGGGCAAGGTTCTTTACGGCCACATGTAAGCGGGCCTCACGCCAGCAAAACGGCGCACCCGCGGGCGCGCCGTTTTGTTTTGGAATTGTTGCCGCTCAGTGATCCATCGGCAGGCCGTAACGCTTCAGCTTCTCCTCGTCGAGTTCGATTCCCAGCCCGGGGCCCGACGGCAAAGCCACACCGCCGCTGCTGATGTCGAGCCGGGTTTTCGCCACGGTGTCGACCACCTTCAGCGGCCCCACGCATTCCAGCCCCGGTACGACATTGCGCGAAGTCGCTCCGAGCATCATCTCCGCCGTGGTGCTGAGGTCAAGCCCGAAACCGTGCCCGAGGACCACCGGCAGGCCTGCGGCCTCAGCGGTGGCGAGCATGCGCGAGGCCTGCAGCAGGCCGCCCGCCTGCTTGATGCCGAACTTGACGTAATCGGCGCAGTCCGCCTTGATCACCCGGATCAGGCTCTCGTGATCGCTGATGGATTCGTCGGCCATGATCGGAATGCCGCCTTCGCGCCGGATCCGCGCCAGGCCCGCAAGGTCGTCCTTGTGCACCGGCTGCTCGAACAGCTGCATGCCGCAGGACTTGACCGCCTTGCACAGGGCCAGCGCCTGATCCACGGTGCATTGCATGTTGGCGTCCATGCGCAGTTGCACATCCTTGCCGACGGCCTCGCGCACCGCCTTCACCCGCGCACTATCCTTCGCGGCATCGTTGCCGACCTTGATTTTCATCGATTTGAATCCGGCGTTCTTCCAGCGCAGTGCCTCGGCCACTGCCTCGTCCGGCGGCAGTTCTCCGACCCAGCCGTTGAACTGCACGCGGTCAAGGACGGCGCCGCCGACAAAATCATGCAGGGCAATGCCCCTGCGCCGGCAGACCAGTTCGACACAGGCCAGTTCCACGCCGACAACCGCACCGGGCTGGGTTGGCGTCAGCCTGGAAGCTGTCTCGAGGATGCGGTTGATATTCCCCGGATCCTGGCCGACCAGCGACGGTGCGATGCGGTCACGGATGGCCAGTGCCAGTTCAGGAGCGGTGTGCGGCGACTTGGCCGTGGTTGAGGGATCGATGCTGCTGATGCCGATCGCACCGTCCGTATCCGTCACACGCACCACGACGCATTTGGTGACTTTTTTGGAGACGCCGCCGCTGGTGAACGTGCCCACCAGGGGCATGCCTATGCAAAACACCTCGATCCTGCTGATAGTTGCCGTCATTTCATACCTCTTCAGTTATTTTCCTCGGGACTCGGTGCACCGCCACCGCTTACGCGGGCGAGGCGCGTTTTCAGGGAATGCCTTACATGCTGACGCGTCAGCGCCTCGGCGCGCGGGGCATCGTGACGCTCGATCGCATCGACGATCGACCGGTGCTGGGCATGCGCCGCGCGGGCATGCGGACCGTCAAGCAGGTTCGAATCGCCCAGCAGCGGAATCAGTGCATAGACCGCTGCAATGGCCTTGCTCAGGAACTGGTTGTGCGCGCATTCCAGGATGATGTCATGAAACTGCCGGTTCAGCGGAATCAGCGCGGCGGGATTTTCCAGCAACGCCGCCTCCTGAACGAGGATCGCGCGCAGCGCCGCAATTTCCGCGGCCCCCGCACGCGCGGCGCAGGCCGCCGCCGCCGCGGGCTCCAGCAGCTCGCGCACCGCGAACATCTGCCGCATGTCCTCGGTGTCGAGCCGCATCACCAGCGCCCCGCGGAACGGCTGGTTGAGCAGCAGCCCCTCGCTCTGCAGGCGCCGCATGGCCTCACGGATGGGAGTTCTGCTCATGCCCAGCCACGAGGCCAGGTCGACCTCGGTCAGGTGCGTTCCGGTGGCAATCCGCCCTTCGCGGATCGCACGGCGGATCTCGTCGCAGGCGACTTCGGCCAGCGAACGCACGCCTTCGCCAGCCGGGGCGCGGCGTGCGGCGATGCGCTTCAGGGCGGAATCATCCGGCGCGCTGCGGGCCTGCCGTTTCGAACGGCTGCGGGGAGCCACGCTCAGGGCTCAGCCGGGGATCACGGCTTCGCCGTTGATCACGGTGCGGTGCAGGACGCGCGGCTGCTTCGGATCGACCTCTGAGCGGTAATGCATGGCGCAGCGGTTGTCCCACAGCACCAGGTCGCCGACCTGCCAGCTGTGCTTCCAGGCGTACTTCGGCTGCGTGGCATGTGCCCAGAGCCTGTCAAGCAGCGCCTCGCTGTCCGCATTCGACAGCCCGATCACGTAGTTCGACGGCCAGTCGCGGCGGCGGCCGAGATACAGCGCGCGCTTGCCGGTGACGGGATGTATCCGCACCAGCGGATGCGCAGGGCCCGGAACCTCCTCCGGTGTCGTCGGCATCTTCACCGTCGGCCGCAGCACGCCGGCACTGTTGCGGCTGGCGTCATGGATCTGGGATTTGCCCCGGATCGCCGTCTTGAGGTCATCCGGCAGCTCGTCATAGGCCATGTACTGGTTGTTGAACCAGGTGTCGCCGCCGCCGTTGACCGGTATCACCACCGAATACAGCATGCTGCCTGCGGGCGGCACCTGCACATAGGAATTGTCGCTGTGCCACACCACCTCGTAGCTGCCGAGCGTGCCGTTGTCCTTCACCGGCGTGCCGTTTTCGTCGAGGTTGCTGATCAGGGTCAAGTGCGGATGCAGCGGCACGATCCGGCCACCGATCTTGTAGCCGCCGGCGACCTGGTACTTGCGCGCGGCCGGTTCCTTGGTCACGCCGAAAATCTTCGCCGCGGCGAGCAGCATCTCGTCCGGCAGGTTCTGGCCGCGCCAGAACAGCACCAGATGATCGGCCCAGGCCCTGCGCAGCAGCTCCCGGGTTTCATCCGGGACCGGCTGCGACAGGTCCATGCCGCGGATTTCCGCGCCCAGCGCGGCGCCGCTGGGCACCACCTCGACCTGTCCGGGCAGGTTGGTGTTGGGCGTCGATGCACGTTGTGCTGCTTCCATGCTCATCTCCTCCGTATATGCGGGTGCAACCGGGTGCTGGTCGTGCCCGGTATCGGTTATCGGTCTCGGGCTCAGATTGTATGCACTGTATACAATCTACACAACCCGCCGGCAAGGGCCCGCCGGGACAGGCTGTCCTGCCGGACACCGCAACCGCCGCGTAAGCGCCTGAACGTTTCGCTTAGAATCACGCCCTCCCCTTAACCAACCTGCCCCGCAGACCACGCCATGAAAATCCTTGTCCTCCCCGGAGACGGCATCGGCCCGGAAATCACCGAAGCCACCCTCGCCGTGCTCGACCAGGCCAGCAAAACCTTCAAACTTGGCCTCGAATGGGACCGGCGAGACATCGGTTTTTCCGCATTGAAACAACACGGCTCCACCTTTCCTGAGGCAATACAGCAGGCTGCGCGTCAGGCGCCCGGCATCATCCTCGGCCCGGTCGACCACCTGCAATATCCCGCCGGGGAACAGGGCGGCATCAATCCCTCGGGCTGGCTCCGGGTGCAGCTCGACCTGTTCGCCAACATCCGCCCCGCGAAGTCGCGCATGGGCCTGGGTCTCACCGGCAAACCGATTGACCTGGTGATTTTCCGCGAGTGCACCGAAGGTTTCTACGGCGACCGCAACATGTTCATGGGCCGCGGCGAATTCATGCCGACCGAGGATGTGGCGATTGCGATCCGCAAGGTCACCGCAAGGCAGTCGCGGCGCATTGCCGAAGTGGCTTTCGAATGGGCGCGACGCCGCCGCAAGAAAGTCACCGCCGTGCACAAGGCCAATGTGCTGCGCATGTCCGACGGGCTGTTCCTCCAGGAAGTACGCGCAGTGGCGAAACAGTATCCCGATGTCGAACTCGATGAGAAGATCGTCGACGCGATGGCCGCGCTGCTGGTGCGCATCCCCGACAAGTTTGACTGCATCGTCACGGGCAACATGTTCGGTGACATCCTGTCCGATGAAGCCTCGGAATTGTCAGGCGGACTGGGCCTGGCGGGTTCAACAATGACCGGCGATGACGCCTGCTGCGCTCAGGCCCAGCACGGCTCTGCCCCGGACATCGCCGGTCAGGACAAGGCCAATCCGGTGTCGCTGCTGCTGTCTGCTGCAATGCTGCTGGAGTGGCTGGCGGCGAGGCACAAGCGTCCGGAATTCGGCACTGCCGCCAAAGCCATCGAAGCGGCAATCGATGCCTCCCTGCAGTCGCCGGATACCCGCACACCCGATCTCGACGGAAAACTCGGCACCAGGGCCTACGCCCGGCACCTCGTCGGCAAACTCTGAGAGCGATCCCGCTCAGCCTGACGCGGGGCGGGGCTCCGGCGGGCCTTTGAGTTCTACGGTATTGCCCTCGGGATCGCTTAGATACAGCGATGGCCCCTGCCCGTCCGCACCATAACGCGGCTTGATTTCGCCCGGCATCACGCCGTGCCGGATCAGGTGCGCCGTGAGCGCACCCGGATCGAAAGGCTCGATGCGCAGGCAGAAATGGTCGAGATTGCGCCCGCCCTTGCCCGGCCCGGCACCGCCCTTGCGTCCGATCTCGCCTTCGATGTCCACCAGATCGATCAGCGCGCTGCCGGCGCGCAGCTGCACCATGCCAATGTCTTCGCGTTCCCGCTCCAGCGTGCAGCCCAGCACCTCCCGGTAAAACCGCTGCTGACGCGCCAGGTTCGCGCAGCGCAGCACCACGTGGTCAAGGCCGAGTATGTTGAACATCACGCCGCCCGGAAATGAATCCGCCGCGGGACGGCTGCGGCGGAATATTCACGACTGATCAATTTCGCAATCTTATTTGTTCACGTCGCCCATGCACAGGTATTTCACTTCTACAAACTCCTCGATTCCGTATTTGGAACCTTCGCGGCCGATGCCCGACTCCTTGATGCCGCCGAAGGGCGCGATCTCGTTGGAAATGATGCCGACGTTGATGCCGACGATGCCCGACTCCAGGCCTTCGGCAATACGCCAGATGCGGCCGATGTCGCGGCTGTAGAAATACGACGCGAGCCCGTATTCGGTGTTGTTCGCCAGTTTCAGCAATTCCTCTTCGGTCCTGAAGCGGTAGAGCGGCGCCACCGGGCCGAAGGTTTCCTCATGCGTAACCTTCATCTCGGTGGTGACGTTGGCGAGAACGGTGGGCTGGAAGAACTGGCCGCCCTTTTCATGGCGCTTGCCGCCGGTGAGCACCGTCGCGCCCTTCGCCAGTGCGTCGCCGATGTGTTCCTCGACCTTCTCCACCGCCTTCATGTCGATCAGAGGCCCCTGCGCATTGCCGTCCTCAAGGCCGTTGCCGACCTTCATCTGCGACACCTTCTCGGCCAGCATCTTCGAGAATTTGTCGTAGACGCCGTCCTGCACGAAAATGCGGTTGGCACAGACGCAGGTCTGGCCGGTGTTGCGGAATTTCGACGCCATCGCGCCTTCGACCGCGGAAGCCAGGTCGGCGTCGTCAAACACGATGAACGGCGCGTTGCCGCCCAGTTCCAGCGACACCTTCTTCACCGTGCTCGCACACTGCTGCATCAGCAGCTTGCCGACTTCGGTGGAGCCGGTGAAGGTGAATTTGCGCACCAGCGGGTTGGTGGTCAGCTCCTTGCCGATCGGGCCCGAAGCACCGGTCACCACCGACAGCACGCCCTTCGGGATGCCTGCGCGTTCGGCCAGTTCGCACAGCGCCAGCGCGGAATACGGCGTCTGCGAGGCGGGCTTGATCACCATCGTGCAGCCCGCGGCCAGCGCGGGACCTGCCTTGCGGGTAATCATGGCATTGGGGAAATTCCACGGCGTCACCGCGGCGCAGACGCCGATCGGCTGCTTGATGACGACGATACGCTTGTCCGGGGCATGGGTCGGTATCGTGTCGCCGTAGATGCGCTTGCCCTCTTCGGCAAACCATTCGATGAACGAGGCGCCGTAGGCGATCTCGCCGCGCGATTCGGCGATCGGCTTGCCCTGCTCCACGGTCATCAGCTTCGCCAGGTCTTCCTGGTTGGCCATCATCAGCTCGAACCATTTGCGCAGGATGACGGAGCGCTCCTTCGCAGTCTTGGCGCGCCAGGCCGGCCATGCCGCATTCGCCGCCTCGATCGCGCGCCGGGTTTCCGCGACACCCATTTTCGGCACTGTGCCCACCGGCACGCCGGTTGCGGGGTTGACCACGGTCAGCGTGGACTTGTCATCGGCATCCACCCATGCGCCATCGATATAGCACTGCTGGCGGAACAGCTTCTTGTCCTTCAGTTCGAACCCCGGATCGGCTTTCTGCAACATCACTCAACTCCTTGCCCAGACAGGAAAAAAGCGGGGGCGCCCATGGCCATCCCGCACATTGAATCGAGTATAACAAAGGCAATCCGGCCATTCCCCGACCAATCAGCGCGGCTGGGACCCTGCCGGCATCCGCGGCGGCAAACGGTTGTATATAATGGCGAATCCAGAATTTCTGGCAAAACGACAACAAGAAGGAATGCAACATGCTTTGCTTTGCCCGCCGCCTGCGTCTCGTGACCGTGTGCGCCATCACCAGCCTGGTCATGCTCGGCGGCTGCGCCACCACGGGTCGCGGGGATCCCCGCGACCCGCTGGAGCCGATGAATCGCGCGATCTACACCTTCAACGACGGCGTCGATACGGTGCTGATGAAACCGCTGGCAGAGGTCTACCAGGGCGTGGTGCCGCCGATCGTGCGTACAGGCATCAGCAACGTGTTCTCCAACCTGAATGACGTGATCGTCGCGCTGAACAACCTGCTGCAGGGCAAGGGCGTTGCCGCCTTGAACGATCTCAGCCGCGTCATGTTCAACACCACGATCGGCCTCCTCGGCATCATGGATGTCGCCACCGATCTCGGCATCGAAAAGAACGACGAGGACTTCGGCCAGACACTCGGCTACTGGGGTATCGGCGATGGTCCCTACCTGGTTGTGCCGTTCATCGGCCCCTCAAACGTCCGCGACCTCGCGGGCCGCGTGGTCGACTGGGAAACCGACCCGACCAGCTACATCGATCCGACCCGCGACCGCAACGCCGTGCAGGGTTTCCGCCTGGTGACCCGGCGTGCGGAACTGCTCAGCGCAAGCAAGGTGCTCGAAGTGGCTTCACTGGATGATTACGCCTTCCTGCGCGATGCCTACCTGCAGCGCCGCCGCAACCTGATTTACGACGGCAACCCGCCGCGTGAAAAGGATGACGGCGCCGATGCCGGCAAACCGGCAGCGCACGGCGTCAACCTGCGCGAATCGGGCGTTGCGGTGCAATCCGAGCTGGTCAGCGGCCTGCCGACACCGGCACAGGAGGAACTGCTGCTGAAGCGCGACGACCGGATGCCTGCGGAGACCTCGGTCAGCCCCGAAGCCGCGGCAAACTGACGCCGCCGGCTCCTGCGGGACGTTATTCCGAAGTGCGGCCGCCAGTCGCGGCGGCAGGCCCTGCCTTCTTGACATTGTCCATCACGGCCATCGCCGAACTGACCAGTGTCGCCACATCGGCGACATTGGACGGGATGATCAGCGTGTTGTTGGTCCGCGCGAGGTGCGCGAAGGCATTGACGTAGAGCTTGGCCACCTCCAGATTCGCCGCCTGGTTGCCGCCCGGGCTGTTCAGCGCCTGCGCCACCGTGCCGATGGCGCCTGCGGTCGCATCGGCAATCAGCTGGATGCGCGCCGCCTCGCCCTGCGCGCGGTTGATTGCCGCGGTTTTCTCGCCCTCCGACTTCAGCACCGCCGCCTGCTTCTCGCCGTCGGCGAGGTTGATTTCCTCCTGGCGCTGGCCTTCGGATTTGGCGATCAGCGCGCGCTTCTCGCGCTCGGCGGTGATCTGCGCCTGCATCGCGCGCAGGATGGCATCCGGCGGCGTCAGGTTCTTGATCTCGTAGCGCAGCACCTTGACGCCCCAGGTGCGCCCGGCCTCGTCCAGCACCGACACCACCTGGCGGTTGATGACATCGCGGCTCTCGAAAGTCCTGTCGAGTTCCATCTTGCCGATCTCGGAACGCAGCGTGGTCTGCGCGAGCTGGGTCACCGCCGAGATGTAGTCGGATGAACCGTACGAGGCCAGCTCGGGGTTGGTAACCTGGTAATAGATGATGCCGTCGACGCCAAGCTGGGTGTTGTCCTTGGTGATGCACACCTGCTCCGGCACGTCGAGCGGGGTTTCCTTCAGCGAGTGGCGGTAGGCGACGCGGTCGAGAAATGGCACGATCACGTTGAGACCGGGTTCGAGCACGGCATGGAACTTGCCGAGACGCTCGACCACCCAGGCCATCTGTTGCGGCACCTGGCGGATCGATTCGATGGCAATGACCACGCCCAGCGCGATCACGAAAAACGGCACTGCCAGAGATCTCTGGTCGAACGCGATCAGCAGGCCGGTGATGAACACGACAATGATCAGCTTCGGAAACATGGACATCCCCTTTGTCATCAAAACAGTTGCGGGAACCGGGATTTTTTTCACTGCGGCCGCGTCGCTGTAACCTGCAGCGTATTGCCTTCGACGGCATGGATGTAGAACACCCGGCTTTCGGCATTGCGCTGCCCCGTGACCCGGGCCTCCCACAGCGCATTGCGGTAGTTCACTCGGGCCAGTCCGTCGGCCTCGCTGATCCAGGATTCCAGGGTCACGCTCTGGCCGACATCCAGCGACTGCTGCGATGCCGGCTTGCCTTTGCCGCGGAAGCGGTTGACCAGGATCACGCCCGCCACGGCAACCGCGGCCGTGATCACCGCCTGCACCCAGAACGAGAGGCCGAACCATGCAGCGCCTGCGGCGCACAATGCGGCGATGCCGAGCACCAGCAGGTAAAAACTGCCCGTCAGCATTTCCACGATGATCAGCACGATGCCGGCCACCGCCCAAATCAGATACGCATCCATCCAGCCTCCTTGCCATTGGCCCACAGGATCATTCGCCCATGGCCGTCATAGACATGCCGGCACTTCACCAGAATCCCGCGCGGCATTGCGTCATCAGCATAGTCCCGCCCCACTGCCGCGTCCATGCCTAGCGCACCGAGCGCTCCAGCCAGTCGTGCAGGCGCTTCGCGACTTGTTCCCAGTTCACATCCAGCATCAGCGCGTGTGCGACATCCGGCACGATTTCAGCCCTGGCATCATGCAGCGCGGCGGTCGCCTCCACCAGCGGCGGCGGAAAAAACAGATCGCCCGCGGCACCGATCACATGCAGCGGTGACTGCGTGCGGTTGATCCAGAAATGCTGCGGCCACGACAGGTCAAACAATGCACGCCGGGATTCATGGCGCATGCGGCGCAGGTAGCGGTTGACCGCTTCCGCAGGCAGTTGCGGCGAGAAAATCGCCTGCCGAAGCAGCGCCGGCGAACCGGTGACGCCGTCAAAGAATTGCATCTTGTTGATTTCATTGAATATTTCAGGATTGCTGGCGGCCAGCATGAAACTGCTGCCGAGCAAGCCCTGGGGCGGCACCGGCGCCAGCAGCGCCACCGCCCGCGCAGCGGCACGCCGCATCGCACGCTGGGCCACGATGGCGCCCATCGAATGGCCGATCAGCACCGGCGGCGCGCCCATCCGTTCCGCCGCCAGCAGCACATCCGCGACATAGTCGTCGACCGACGCCAGATCATCCGGGGTCTCGCCATCGCCATGGCCGCGCAGGTCGACGGCCCATGCTTCGTAGCCGCGCTCGGCAAAATACCCGAGGAAATGCTCGTCCCAGCACCATGCGCCAATGAACGCGCCGTGGACAAACAGCAGCGGCAGGCGCCCCCGGCCGTTCGCCGGACGGCGCACGATGCAGCGTGAATGATCCGACTTCATGACCGCCTTCCTCAATTCAGCCGCGCCACGCGCGGCGCCAGTTCAGCCACCCGGGCGCTGACCGCGTCGGCATCGCCGGCACCCGGCCGCTGGCGCAGGTAGGTCCTGAAATCACCCAGCGCGGCGCGTATGCATTCGAGTTGCAGGTAGATGCCGCCGCGGTCCCGGTATTCCTCGCCGGCGTCGTCGGGGTCCAGCGCGATCACGCGCTCGCTGGCGGACAGGGCGCGCAGCCAGTCGTTGCGCTTGACGTATATGGCCTTCAGGTTGCGCAGCATGCGCCCCAGCACCTCCTTGTTGCTGGCTGCGCCGAGCAGGTGTCCGAGTATCGCGTCATCGACATTGGCGGGGCTGCCGGCTTCTCGCAGCCGCTGCTGAAGGTCATCTGCGCCGAGCGAAATGCCGCCGCTGTAAGGGTCCAGCACCACGATGCCGTCGCGCAGCGCACATTTCACCAGGAAATGCCCGGGAAAAGAAATGCCGTGCAGGCCGAGACCGATGCGACGCCCGATCTCGATGTAGATCACGCCCAGGGTGATCGGGATGCCGGTGCGGCGGTCGATCACGTCGTTGAGAAAGCTGTTGCGCGGGTCGTAGAAATCCTCGCGATTGCCGCTGAAACCCAGCTCGGTGAAAAGGAAATGGTTGAGTGCTAGCAGCTTTTCCGCGGTAGCGACGTCGGCGCGCAGCCGCCCGCGCAGCCGGGCCGCCATATCGTGCAGTCGCGCCATGTAGTCCTCGATGACCAGGTCCGGATATTCTCCGGCCGCGATCCACAGCGCCCCCTCGGCCAGCGACACGTCCTCGTCGCGCATCCGTGCAATTCGCCGCCATTCCTGGGCGGCGCGCGCCTCGGGCGAAATGCCGCCGGTTCCGGCCGTGCTCATGCGCACCTTGCCAGCGGCAGGTTCATCAGCAGGTTCTGCGGCTTCATGCGCAGGTTGCCTTCCGGCGTCATTGCGATGCCGAGGAATACCGGCGCGCCGCGCATTTCCGGGCGCAGCACGCCAGGATCCTCGAACTCCATCCTGAACAGGCCGATGATGCGGCGCATCCGCTCTTCGTCAAGCTCCCCGCCCGCATAGATGTCGTTGAGCATGGCGCTGGCCTCGGCATCGAGCCCGACATGCCACAGCCATTCCTCGTCCGGAATTTCGCGCACCGGACGAACCTGCACCCGGATGCCGTGGAAATGGGCCACCCAGCGCGCCAGCACATCGCACAGCGCCAGGGACCCGGGCAGGCCCGGATTGATCTGCAGCACGGTATCGCGCCGGCCGTCGCGCCGGAAATATTCCTCGTGCTGCCGCTCGTCGAGCACATCGAGTTCAACCTGGCGCAGCGGCGCCTTTACCTGAACCAGCATGCGACCGAGGTTGCCGAGGCCGGCATCCTCGGCATGCAGGCTGACGGTTTCGGCATCGGCGAGCATCACCGCGCCATCCTGCACCGTCACCCGCTGGGTCCTGAAAAAAACCTCGGCGGCGCGCGCCCGCAGGCCGTTTGCGTCGCCGTCGAGGATGCCGCGGAGGATGACCTCCGCGGTATGGTGCACAAACTGGGGGGGCACGGCGACATCGTGCCGGAACAGCCCGCTGTAAAAGCCCTCGAGGGTCTCCGCCGCGAGCAGCTGTCCACGGAACCGCAGCATCACGCGGTAATTGTCCCGCGCGTCGGCATCAGCGATGGCTCCGATGTCGGCCTCGGTGACTTCGCGCCGGGGCTGATCGAGGAGCGACTGGTGCAGCCGGCGTTCAGCCGGGCAGGATTCCGCCACCGGGGCCAGTTCGGGGCGCGAATAATACAGCCGGAGGTAATCGTCGGTGACGATCAGCTGCCCGTCGGTTGCCCGCTCAAGCAAGTGATAACCACAGTGCTGCCAGAAATCCATGAGGGCCGGGGCTGACTGTCCTGAAGCCCATTATGCCACGGGCATAGCGCCCGCCTCCCCATGGCTGTGAATTGCAGTGTCTTGCCTGTGCCCTCAGAAGGCGGCGGCCCGGCCCAGCCCCAGCGCGGCCAGCCTGTCCCGTCCCAGCGGATATTCGGACTCGATTTCCGCGCAGACGTCAAAATCGTCGTCCAGCAGCGCCTCGTCGAGGTCGTCATCCCAATCCAGGTCCATTGCCAATTGTTCCAGCTCCATGGTCGTGCCTTTTTGTTTGGTTTACAGGCTACACTTTAGCCATGCCTTCATTTCAGGGAAGTGACAAACAAACCCCCTTTTCAGGGCCATATCGCCATTTTCCGGCGCTACTGCCGCCACGGCCCGGCCGCCGGTGCCAGGGCTGAGAACGGCGCTGATTGCAGGGCAAAGGGCAAACTTCCGCTGCGACTGATGGTTCACCGGAACACCACAGACAGGACTGTCCCGAGCGCCCTGCGGCGGCCGGGTATGCGATGGCTCGCGCTGGTCGGCCTGCTGATCCTGACCGCCGGCATCGCGCTGTCGATCGACGAAACACGGATGCTGCAGGTGGCCCGCAGCCTCGGACCGCCGGCAGTCGCAGGACTGGTGGCCTGGCAGAAGATGCACAACGCCGCCGCCGCCACGCCCGAGTCCAGCCGGATCGGAACGGTCAACCGGTTTTTCAACCAGCGCATCCGCTATGTCGACGATGTGGTGGTATGGGGGCAGACCGACTATTGGGCGACTCCGCTGCAGACCCTGTCCAAGGGAGCGGGCGACTGCGAGGATTACGCAGTGGCCAAATATTTCACCCTGCTCGCGCTCGGCGTCCCGCCGTCCAGGCTGCGGCTGACCTATGTGCGTGCGGCCATGAACCGGGACGACCGGATCACCTTCATTCCGCACATGGTGCTGGCCTATTACCCGCCCGGCGCCAGGGAACCGCTGGTTCTGGACAGCCTGGTGGAGACGATACAGCCCGCCTCTGCACGCCCTGACCTGCACCCGGTGTTCAGCTTCAACAGCGAAGGCCTGTGGGAGCAGATGGGCAGCACCGTCTCCGCGGTGCCGCTGGACCGCCTGTCGCCATGGCGCGACCTGCTGCAGCGCGTGCGCATGGAGGGCTTCCAGTGATCAAAAACCGCACGCCGATCGTGCAAGGACATGGTATGAATACGATGAACGCAACGAGGGTACCCGCATGTCGCTGATCCGCCAGTTATGGCTCCTGGTCATTGTCATCACCCTGACGACCTGCACCGGCAGCCTGGTCACCAGCCTCTGGTCCAACCGCCAGTACCTGGAAGACCAGTTGCAGATCAAGAACCACGACAACGCCGCGGCTCTGGCCATCTCTCTGTCGCAGCAGGGCGGCGACATGACCAGCATCGGCCTGCTGATCGCTGCCCAGTACGATACCGGGCATTATCTGAGCATCCGCCTGCTGCAGCCGGACGGCAAGCCGGCTGTCAGCCTGTCCGGCAGGCAGCCGCCGGTCACGGCCCCCGAATGGTTCGTCAGCCTGCTGCCGATCGCATCGGCGCCTGGCGTCGCCCAGGTCAGTTCGGGCTGGACCCCGGTCGGCAGCGTCGAGGTCGTCAGCCACTCGGCCTTCGCGCATGGGGTGCTGTGGAGCGGCGCGGTCCGGTTGACGCTGCTGCTGACGCTGGTCGGCCTTGTGGCCGGGCTGTGCGGCACGATCATCGTCCGGCGGACCGTCACGCCGCTGGCGGGACTCGTCCGACAGGCGCAGGCGCTTTCGGAGCGGCAATTCATCAAATCCCTGCCCTCGACGGTGCCGGAATTGAAATCGCTGACCCAGGCCATGAACGGCATGGTTGACCGGGTGCAGGCCCAGTATGCCGAGCATGCGGCAACCGTCGAGCGGTTGCGCCACGCCGCGACCACTGATCCGGTAACCGGCCTGGCCAACCGTGAAACCTTCCAGGCCCTGCTTCAGGACAGGCTTGAAGACATGGCACCCGGCAGCGGCGGCAGCTTCCTGATGATCCGCGTCCACGAACTGCAACGCCTGAACCAGGAACTCGGCCATGGAATGACCAACCGGATGCTCAAGGACATGGCCGCAAGACTGTCCGCATTCGCATCGGCCGCCGAGGGTTCGGCCTGCGGCCGCCTCAACGGCTCCGACTTTGCCGTTGTTCTCCCGCGGCGCGAATCCTCACCCGGCATGCTGGCCGGACTGCTGGAACAGCTGGCTGCCGCTGATACCGACGCCGGCATCCGCCTGCCCCTCGCCATTGGCGCCGCGCCGTTGTCTGCCGGCATCACCGCGGGCAGGCTGCTGGGCAATGCCGATGCCGCCCTCGCTGAAGCGGAAGCCGATCAGCGCGGCTTCGCGGTCCACGAGGAGGATTCGGCCGCCACCGACATGGCCGGTCAGAACGACTGGCGCAGGGATCTACAGGACACCCTGGCACGCCGCCAGATCGACAGCCGCCTCAAGCCGGTCGTCGATGCCGAAGGCCGCGTGCTGCACCAGCAGGCCGAGATTCATATTTCCTGGGGTGTGGATGACGCCTATCACCCGCAGTCGGAATGGCTGCCCTTCGCAATGCGGACGGGCATGGCTGCCGCCATCGAGGAGATTGCCATCGAGCAGTGCGTGCAGATGGCGGATTCGGCAACGGCGACCATCGCCCTGCGCCTGAGTGAGCCCACGCTGCGGGATGCATCCGTTCTCGCCCACCTCGCCGGTCTGCTGGGCAGCAATCCGGCGGCCGCCAGCCGGCTTTGCATCGAAATCCCGGAGTCGGTGGTGTTCAGGGATCCGGACTTCGGCATCGATCTCGGACGAGCATTGCGGCGCACCGGGGCAAGTGTCGGCCTCGCGGATGCCGGCGCCAATTTTTCTCGCATCCCGGCGATTCCGGCGCTGCAGTTGGAACACATCAAGATTTCCGAGCACCTGTCGACAGCGCGCAACGCCGCCGGAGATGCCTATCTCGCCGGCATCGTCTCGATGGCGCGCGGCATGGGCATCCGCAGCTATCTCAGCAGTGTGCCGGCGGGCTCGGAAGCCGCTGTGTTGTCGGCTTCGGGGGCGGATGGCCTGGTCAGATCCTGAAGCACCTGCCCCCGGCTGCGGACACTGACCCTGCCATGGTCAGCGCCCGGACTCGCTGACGATGAACCACTCCCCGTTGATGCGCTGCCACTGCAGGACTTTTTCGCCCTGGTCGACATAGGCGCCGGATTCATACCGCTGCTGGAAGCGGGTCTCGGCCTGTTCGGCGCCGTCGATCGCCACCTGGATATCCGTGATCGACACCGCGATCGGCTCGCGCGTCGACAGCCGCCGTTTGCGCTGTTCGCGCCATGCCTCAAGGCCCATGGTCTTCGGCTTGAAGGCCTCGCCATAGAACCCGAGATAACGTTCGACCGCCTTTGACGACCATGCCGAGGCCCAGGCCAGCAAGCGCGCAGTGAGCAGATCCTCGGCCTTTTCCGCCGGGACTGTCTGGATTGCCCGGGTCAGCGGTTCAGCAGGCGCCTGCCTGACCGCGACCGGCATGGTTTTGCGGGCCTGCTCGTCGAGCACAGACTTGTCGATGACCGGCTGCACGACAGTTTCGGGCGGACAGCGCTCCGCAGTGTCCTCTCCCGCGGCCCAGCCGTTCGCCCCGGCGATCTCTCCGGTTTCCATGCGGGACAGGCCCAGGTGCGACAGCAGGCCACTCGTCGACTGATGCACGCGGGCATAGGCGATTTCGCGGTCATAGGTCGCATTGATCAGCGCGCGCTTGGCCTGGTAGAGCTCGTTTTCGGAATTCAGCAGATCCAGCAGTGAGCGCTGCCCGATGTCGAACTGCTTGCGGTAGGCATCCCTCGCCTTCTCCGTGGCCTTGACCTGCTGGCCGAGGTAGCGGATCTGGTCGACCAGCTTGGCGGCGTCGTTGTAGGCGATGCTGAGCGTCTGGCGGACATCGCGACAGGCCTTGTCGCGCAGATCACGGGCGTTGCCAAGCGCATTGGCAAACTGCCGGACTCGCGCCATGTCTGCACCGCCGTTGAAGATGTTCCAGCTGAGCACGACTTCCGCCACCTTGTTGGCATCGCGGCCGATGGTGCCGTCCAGATTGCGGCCATAGGCATCGCGCAGCCTCGCCTCGACCTTCGGCTGAAAGGCGCTGCGGCGGACATCTAGCTGCGCCTGCACGGCACGCACGTTTTCGGTGGCGGAGTTGAGGCCGGCATGCCTGGACAGGGCCAGTCGCACCGCTTCGTCCCTGGTCGCCGGATACCCTGCCATCGGAAACGGCGCTGCCGGCAACTGTGCCGCCGGCGCCTCGCCGATGATGCGCTGGAAACGCGCGGTCACGTCATGCAGGTTCGAGGTCTCGTTGACCAGGTTGCTGTCGGCCAGCGCCAGCCGTGCCGCCGCCTGCTCCATGTCGACGCCGCGGCCGACGCCGGATTTGAAGCGCTGCTCGATCTGGTCAAATGTCTGCTTGTGCTGGATATAGTTGAATTCGGCAATGGCCACCAGTTCGCGGAAGCGCTGCACATCGTAATAGGCACGCGCGGCCTCCAGTGCAATCGACTCGGAGACATCAAGGAATTCGAAATAACGAACCAGCGTGCCATGGCCCAGGCGGCGCACCTCGTTGTAGGTTGCGAGGCCATCCCAAAGGATCTGGCTGAGTTCGAGACCGATGCTGTTACGCGAAAAATTCTGCACACCGACCGCAGCCAGGTCCGATTCGCTGCGTTCGCGGCCGGTGTTGGCCAGCAGGTCCACCCGCGGATAATAGGCGCCGCGCGCGACATCGACCTCGTCGACCGCGGCTTTCAGCGCGTTGTAGCGGGCGGTGACTTCGGGGTTCTGGATCAGAGCCTTCTGGGCGTAGGACTTCATGTCCTGCGCCGCGGTTGGCCCCGCGGTCGCCACCAGCGACGCGACCGCCAAGCGGACGGCAAGGCGGATTATCGGAAAGTTTTTCATAAATATGTTTAAAAACAAATACTTGTGTTAATCGCCCATGCCTGGTTGATTGCGCCTAGTCGACGATCAACTTGTTGTCATCCAGCAGTTGCTGAATGATGGCCTGGTCATTGGCAAAGCCGGTCACCAGATCCACACCGGTCAGGGTGATGCTCTGGTCTTCCTTGGCAGCGCTATAGCCGCCGCCGAATCCGCCGGTGGAACTGATGTGGATGATGGTATCGCTGCCACTGAGTTCGAAACTCAGGAACTGGCTGAGGTTCCCGGTGCCGGTATCATGGCTTTCGCCCTGCAGCAGGTCCCGAAGATCCAGCACATCGCCGCCGGAACCCCCTGCGGCTTCGTCGAAGTTGTTGATGGTGTCCGCAGCGGGCGAGCCTTCGGGACCGCGATCGGCCAGCTCCCAGCGGAAAATGTCGGTCACGCCATCGCCGATGCCGCCGCTCAGCACATCGTTGCCGGTGCCGCCCAGCAGCGTGTCGGCACCGGTGCCACCAGCGAGCGTGTCATTGTCGGCACCGCCCTCGAGCAAGTCGGCGCCGGCCCCGCCATTCAGCGTGTCGGCACCGTCATTGCCGCGCAGGATGTCATCACCATCATCCCCGTTCAGGACATCATCGCCGGCACCCCCGGCCAGGACATCGTTCTCGGTACCGCCGTTGAGCGTGTCGTTGCCGGCGCCGCCTTCGAGCACATCATAGCCGGCACCTCCGCCAAGCGTGTCATCGCCGTCGCCACCCACCATCCGGTCATTGCCTGCGCTGCCGGACATCGCATCGTTGCCCGAACCACCGAAGTAGGTGTTGGTGACGGTATTCAGCGTCAACGTGGCCGTTGAAACGTCGCCGTCGTCGTCCTCCAGCGTATAGGTGATCACTTCCGGGGCTACGGAGGGTTCATAGGGGTCATTGCCCGCCGGAGAGAAGCGCACATCCTGGATCACGGCCTGAGCATCGCCGGCAGCCTCGATCACGACCTTTCCAATGTTGTTGAGCCCCTGCGGCATCAGCACCAGGCCCTCGTCATCGCTGGCAAACTGGCTGAGCAGGCGGCCGGCCACATCGTAAATCTTGTAGGTCAGTGCCGGATCAGCGCCATTTCCGGGCGGTCCGAGGTTGCTGGCCCCGGCATTGACCGTGATGGCAACGTTGCGCACGCCCTGGGCATAGACATTCGTGCTGAAAGTCAGCACCAGGGACTCCAGAGCACGCACATCGTCATTGCCGTCGTTGACCACACCCGACCCGACGCCGCCGGTATAGACCACCGCAACATCCGGCACGCTGCTGCCCGCCGACATCCCCTCGACGATCACGCCCGTAGTTGCCGCAGGCGCACTGTCGAGATCCACGATCGTATTGCCCAGCAGCTCGTAACCCACTGTGCGTATATAAGCCGATGCACCGGTATTGGCCTGTACTTCCAGCCGGTCGACATCGGCGTAGGTGCCGGGAATCAGCACATACCCTTCGCTGCCGCTGGTGAAGGTTGTCAGCAAATTGTTCGATGTGTCATAGAGCCGGTATGTCAGCGTATTGGCGGTTGACAGGTTGCTGGAGGCCGCATCCACCCGCACCACGAAGTTGCCGGAGGTCGGGTAGTCATAGTCGATGACCAGCGTTTCCAGGTTGTTCAGCGCATTGCCGCCACCGGCAACCCCGGCACCCGCAGCCGCCGAATAGGACACCGCCGCTGCCGTGCCACCCGCCAGGCGGCCTGAAATCACCGGACCTGTCGCCCCGGGCGCGGCCGTCAGGGATACGTAATCCACCGGAGACACGAATCCTGCGCCCGAGATCCGCGCCGTACCGCCACCCGCGGCCGCCTGGATCTCTACCCGATCGACGTCGGTGAAATAGCCGGGCAGCGTGACGTTGCCTTCTGTCGCGATTGAATAGGTCGCCAGCAGGGCATTGGAGGTGTCATAAACCCGGTAGGTCAGCGGATTGGCCGTGGACACATTGCTTTCCGGGGTGACATGGAACACCAAGCCGCCGGATACCGGTGCATCGTAGTCGACGACCAGCGATTCGCCGTTGGACAGCCAGCTGTTGGTCACCCCTACGCCGACGGTGCCGGCAGTTTCATAAACCAGCGCTCCCGCAGTGCCGCCGGCCAGCTGGCCACTCAGGGTGATGCCCCGATCATTCCAGCTGGCCGCCGAGGTAAATCCGACGTAATCGACCGGAGAGGTAAACCCGGCACCCTGGATGGAGGCGCTGACGCCGGCATTGGCGAAAATCTCCACCCGGTCCACATCATTGAAATTCCCCGGTATCGTCACCGTACCTTCACTGCCGCTGGTGTAGGACGCCACGAGATTGTTCGACGTATCGTAAACCCGGTAGGTCAGCGTATTGGCCGTGGACAGATTGCTGCCCCCGGCATTGACCGTGATCGACAGCGGACCGGACACCGGCCCCGCATAATCAACAACCAGGGTTTCGCCGGCCTGCAGCGCGTTGTTGCCCCCGGCAACACCGGCGCCGCCAGCAGAAAAGCGCGCCGACACCACAGTCCCCGCGGTATTCAGGCCGTATACATACACCCCGCTCGGGGAGGTATTACCAGTGAAACTGACGCCGGACAGGTTCGGTGCGGGATTTGACGGAATTTCGGCTGTCGGCGGCGCATAGCGGTAATAACCCGACTCGTTGAACACGAACTCACTGCCGTTACTGAGATGCGTCCAGGTCAGTGTGCCGGCCGAAACCGTGAAAGTCCCGCCATCAGCACTGCCGCTGCTCGCGGTCGTCAGGTCATAGGTGTCCCCCTTGAACACAACAGATGCGACCTTGGCATTGTCGACAATCTTGTCAACGCCGCTGCCCTGCGAAGTGAACGGCAGCACATTGTTGCCCAGGCTCAGCCCGCCGTCGGTGCCGGCTCCGTCGATCACATTGCCCTCGACGAAACGGTCGAAGGCGGAGAGCGTGTCGGTATCGTCGCGCGCAACCGGCTGCCCGTCCACGACCTCAATGGTCTGCACGGAGGTGGCAGTATCACCATCGCCGTCGATCACCACTGAAGTCAGCGAAAAAGTCGTTCCCTCGACCGCTGAACCGCCCGTGAAATAGGTGAAATCACCCGTGGTGAAATCGAACACCAGCGAGCCATAGACGAATTCCCTCGTTGCATCAAGGGTAATGGACGTTCCGACCGCCGCAGCACCAGCGAAGCCTCCGGAGTTGTTGGTAATCCCACCCGCCCCGCTGTTGGCTGCGGGATCGAAGGTGAACGTGACGTCGGTATCCGGAATGTTGTCGTTGTTGCTGTCCAGCTCAATCGTGAAGGACAACACGTTGCCACCATCGGCACCGAAAGTGGTACTGGCCGTGGCGGAACCCGCCACCACGTTGCCACCCGCGCCTTGCGGCACGGTCGAAAGCAACTGGGATTCGAGCTCCGAAAGATCCGGAACGAACAGCGCGGTATCTATGGTTCCATCGCCCAATGCATCCACGTTGTGGATATCATTGAGGAAATCCGGCGTCGCAATACCCGTCCCGATGCCGACCGCGTACGACCTGATATTGTTGGTTGAGGCGTAAGTCGCATACTGGGTGGCACCCACCGGATCCGTCGAATTGCCGACCGAGGGCACGCCGTCGGACAGGAAATACATGAACTTCTCGCGGCCCGACGGCGGGGTCACCCCGAATGCGGTTTTGACGTCGTTCAGTGCGTCCTCGTAGTTGGTCCCGCCGATCGGAGCGCTGATCGAATTGATGCCGGCAATTGCACTGGCCAGCGTGGTATAGGCGCTGCCGCCATTGAGCAGGGTCGCCGACGCCGAAAACTGGATCAGCTTGACCTCGACATCCGGAGACTGGTTGAAATATTCCGTCACCAGGCCGATCATCGCCTCCTTCGCGATGTCATACCTTGTGGTCGCGGTCACATTGCCGAATTCATCGACCTGCTTTACGGCGCCGTAAGGGGCATCCATGCTGCCCGAAATATCGAGAACAAGAACCAGCGAATATGCCGGAATCACCGTTGCCGGCACATCGATGTTGGCGTCGTAAACGACCGGCGCATCGTCCTCCACCGTAACCTGCAGCGCTGCGGTATTCGCGTTGCCGACATACGTAAAGGTCTCGACCACACCGTCGTTGTTGGCAATGGCCGTGTTCGAGGCCGGCGCATTGAGCGTATAGGTGTAGTCGCCCGCACCGCTGCCGGTGATGTCCATCACCAGCTCACCCAGCGTGGTCGCCACACCGATGTATCCCGAACGCGCATCCGTGTCGCTGCCCGACCCGTCAGTCACACCATTGATCGAACTGATCGCGGTATTCCCTGAGTCGTTGGCCAGTACATTGCCGCTTACTACCGTGGTTCCGGCACCGGTACCATCTGGCAAAGCCGATTCCTGCACCGTGGCATAGTCGGTGTTCGCCTGATTGGCATTGATTGTGACTGTCGCGGTGCTGACCTCCCCTTCGTCATCTGTGACCGTGTAGATGAAGGTCGCCGCCCCCACTCCGGCAGGCGTATAGAGATACGTGCCGTCTGTCTGCAGCGTCAGACTGCCCGCTGTCGGCGTGCCCACCAGTGTCAGCGACGCCCGGTCAGGCAGGAAATCATTGGCCAGCAGGGCAGTCGGGCTGATGACCAGCGATGTCCCGACATTGACCGCAAAGACGTCGGCTGCCGCGAGCGGGTTGCCGTCATCCACTGCAGTGACTGTGATTGTCCCTGTCGCCGCGGCTGATACCACATTGGAGGCGTCCTTGGCCGTATAGGCAAAAGCCGTGCTTCCATGCCAGTCGGAAAGCGGCAGGAAGTAGAAGGTCCGCGCATCGCCGGTTGCCGCGTAATCAACCCCTGTGACAGCCAGCTGGGTCATGGCGGCATCCAGATACAGCAGGCCGTTAGATGGCAAGCTGCTCAGGCTGAAGCTCTGCAGGGCACCGTCACCATCGCTGCCGGTAATCGTGATCGCAATGGGCGAACCCGGATCTTCAGCGCCTGTCGCAGAGGAGTCATCCGCCACCGGAACGTCATCCACCGCCGCCACGTTCACCGTCACCGTCGCCGTCGACACGTCTCCATCCGCGTCCGTCAGCGTGTAGACGAAACTGTCCGTGCCGTTGAAGTTCGCGTTCGGCGTATACGTGAACGTGCCACCCGCGCTCACCACCACCGTCCCGTTCGACGCCCCGCTCGACAGCGCCCACACGTTCCCGCCATCCCCGCTCGGCGTGTCATTCCCCGCCAGGCTGCCGCTGAACGCCGTGTCTTCCGTCGCGTTGATCGTGTCCGACACCGCCACCGGGGCACTGCCGGTCACTTTTGGCGGCTGCGTGGGGGTAGTTGCCGGGGAAGATGAAGGCTGCGACGCATCGCGGACATCAGATGTCTGCTCCTGCTGATCGAATCCAACGCCGAGAATTTCAGGCGTGGGACCGGAGCGCTCCGTGGAAAAGGCGAACTGAAGGGGCAAAACGGATTCGGCGACGCGCTCAACAATCCGCCCGACGCCGCGCCACTCGCCGCCGCTGTCACTCTCGCCGGCGGCCGGAGCAAGGGATCCCTCACCGTTGCCATCACCGCTGCCCGAGCCGTTGCCATTGCCGCCGCTCAGCGCCTGGACGACCCGCTCGATCTCACCGGTGGATAGGCCAAGCCGGTCGATCAGGCGAAGATCGGAGGACAAGTTGGGCAGCAGATCCATGCCCGTCGCATCCGTCAGGGTCTCGCCATGCCGGGGCACCCGGAACAGGCCGGCCTCGTCCTCGACAATCACGATGCCACCAGCGGTCAGCAGCCGGACGACGTCACCGACATTGATGACATCACCGACCTGGAGCGGCTCCTCGCGTCCGTCCGCGCGGAGAATGCGCGCCTCACCCCGAATGAATTTGACTTTGCCTAAGGCCATGGGCGGCAATGTGCGATGTAAATTTTGTAAATCGGGATGCTCACGGCCTCATTAACAGCAATATTTATGCCAATAGATATTGCTCTAAAACGTTAATAAATTCACAAAATTCCAGAAATTTACAAAAAATATTAAAAAATTTTTCCGATTTTAAATGAAAGTGACGAAAAAATAACAAAATCGTCAGGATTTCAAGAAATTTTCATAAAACGAGACAATACCTATTGTGAATATCGGCATTGGGATTGAAAAATTGAGAAATTCACAAAATGGGCAGGCAAGGCCCCAAAAATAAAAACATTTCCAGAAAACTCCAGCCGATTAGCAGGCTTGGAAGCCCAAAAAAATCACATTTCTCGGAAAAATAACCAATCCCCACCATTTCGTCGGTCACACCCAATCGATCCAGGGAATGACGAACGCAGACCGCCGTTCCACATGAGATTCATTAAACAGAAGTTTTCTTAACCGTAACCGTTGAACACCGACAGCTTCCGCTCGCAGTTCTCTCTTTCGCCAATGCGGCTGACGGCCCACAATAGCGACCGATCCCTCAATCACCCCTTGCATCCCGCATTTCGGCACCGGCCATTCCACAACTAGAATGAGCGCTGCGCACAGCGCGCACAGCGACTAACCCCCTAATCTGCAAGAACAAATGATCGACAAGACCAGCCCTGACGCTGACGATCCCCTGCTGGATTGCCTGATCCTCGTGGCCAGGCATCACGGTCAGGCCGCGAGCCGAGCCGCGCTGTCTGCCGGCCTCCCCCTGCAAAACGGAAAGCTCACGCCCGAGCTTTTGCCGCGCGCGGCACAACGGGCCGCGCTTGCGCTCAGGGTTTATTCGCAACCAATTGATTCAATTGATTTATTTTTGCTTCCGGCGATCCTGATCCTGGAGGGCGGAAGCGCCTGCGTATTGCTGTCGATGGACAAGGCCGAAAGCACATGCAGGGTGCTGTTGCCGGAAATGGCAGGCGGCATCACGATCATCAGCAGAGCGGAACTCGACAGCCGCTACAGCGGAACGGCAGCGCTGGTCGCCCCGCAGTTACGCTTCGACGCGCGCTCCCCGTCCACAAGGCCGGTGCGCCACGAACACTGGTTCTGGTCGGCCATCCTGCGCCAGCGCGCGGTTTACAAGGACGTCATCCTCGGCGCGCTGTTGGTCAACCTGTTCTCCATCGGGTTGCCGGTGTTCACGATGAACATCTATGACCGGGTGGTGCCCAACAACGGAATCGAAACACTGTGGGCCCTCACCATCGGCATCAGCATGCTGCTGATTGCCGATTTTTCGATGCGCCGCCTGCGCAGCAAGCTGGTAGACCAGGCCAGCGCACGGGTCGATGTCGAAATTTCGGCATCACTGATGGAACAACTGTTGGGAATCCGTTACAGCGAACGGCCGGTCTCCACCGGCTCGTTCGCATCCAATATCCGCGCCTTCGAACAGGTCCGCGACCTGATTGCCTCCAGCACGGTCATTGCACTCGTCGACCTGCCGTTCGTGGTCCTGTTCCTCGCCTGCATTGCCTGGATCAACCCCTGGCTCGTGCTGCCCGGCGCCTTCATGTTCCTGTGCATCGTGGTGTTCGGATACTTGATGCAGGAACGGCTGCATGCCCTGTCGGAATCGACCTTCCAGGGCGGCTGCCTGCGCAACGCATTGCTGGTGGAAAGCCTGATCGGCCTCGAGACCATCAAAACCCAGCATGCGGAAAGCCTGTTCCAGGCCCGCTGGGAACAGGTCACGCGCTTCATCGCGAAGTCCGGCATCCAGATGCGCGACCTCTCGGCGCTGGCGATCTCCGGTGCACACTGGTTCCAGCAGATGACCACCGTCCTTGTCATCCTGACCGGCGTTTACCTGATTTTCGACCAGCAGCTCACGCTGGGCGGGCTGATCGCCAGCTATATGCTGACCAACCGGGCTCTCGCCCCGGCCGCGCAGATCGTCGGCCTGTTGCTGCAGTACCAGAATGCACGGACCGCACTGGCTTCGCTCGAGACCTTCATGGGCAAACCCCGCGACCGCGAGGACGGCAAGTCCTATGTCGAGCACCCCCTGTTCAACGGCAGCATCGAGTTCCGGGATGTCTCCTTCGCCTATCCGGGACGCAACGAGAAGGTGCTGCAGAACATCAGCTTCCGCATCAACCCAGGTGAACGCGTCGCCATCCTTGGGCGCGTCGGCTCCGGCAAATCAACGCTGCACCGGCTGATCAGCAATCTGTATGCGCCGACCAGCGGCATGGTCCTGATTGACGGCGTCGATGTGCGCCAGCTGGATCCGGCAGAATCGCGGCGCAGCGTGGGTTTCGTCGCCCAGGAAGCGATGCTGTTCTTCGGCACCCTGCGCGAAAACATCGCGCTCGGCAATTCCTACATTGACGATGCCGCCATTCTCGCCGCCGCCAACATTGCCGGACTGACCGACTTCATCAACGCCCACCCGGAAGGCCTCGCCATGGCCGTCGGCGAGCGCGGCGAGCTGCTGTCCGGCGGGCAGCGCCAGGCCGTGGGCATCGCGCGCGCGGTCCTGCACCAGGCGCCGATCCTGCTGATGGACGAGCCGACCAGCGCGATGGACTACAGCTCGGAGGCGCTGGTTTCGGCGAATATCGCCAAATTCTGCACCGGACGCACCCTGCTCGTCGCCACCCACCGCTCGACGCTGCTGACCCTGTGCGACCGCATCATCGTGCTCGACGCCGGACGCATTGTCGCCGACGGTCCGCGCGAATCGGTGATGAACGCACTGTCCTCCGGAAAAATCACCAAGGCCACGCCGTGAATATCCCCGAACTGATCACGCGCTGGGCCCCGAAAGTGCTGCAAACCCTGGAATGGCTGCGCCTGCGCATCGAGAAAATCATCGCCCCGATTTTCCCGCCGCCGGAACCGGTTTCACCAGCGAATCCGCTGGCCGCCGGAGACCCGCTGGCCGCCGCCATCGACGGCAACTCATCCGAGGCAGGCACGCGCCAGACGCGCGTGATGATCCGCACCGTGCTGATCATCGTCATCGCCGGCATCCTGTGGAGCGCCCTGGCCAGGATCGATGAAATCACCCGTGCCGATGCCAAGGTCATACCCTCGCGCCAGCTGCAGGTCATCCAGTCCGCTGACGGCGGCATCGTGTCCGAAATCCTGATCCGCGAAGGCCAGCTGGTTGAAAAGGGACAGATCCTGCTCAAGCTGGACCAGACCCGCGTCACCTCCAACGTCAAGGAAAGCAAGGCCCAGACCTTCTCGCTGCGCGCCAAGGTCGCGCGGCTGAAGGCGCTGGCCGAAGGCAGCGCTTTCAGCCCGCCCGAAGCCACGAACCCCGACGAGGTCCGCGTGCTCCAGGAAGAGCGCCGGCTGTTCGAGGACCGCAGGACCGAACTCTCGGCTGTCCTCGCCATTTCCAGGCAGCAGGTTGCGCAGCGCCAGCAGGAACTGGTCGAAATGCAGGCCCGGCGCAACCAGGCGCAGCGCAGCCTGGAACTCTCGACCAAGGAACTCGATGTCACCAGGCCGCTGCTCGCCTCCGGGGCGGTTTCCGAAGTGGACATCCTGCGGCTGGAACGCGAAGTCGCGCGCTTCCGCGGAGAACGCGACCAGGCCTCCGCGCAGATCGCCCGGGTGCAGGCCGCGATCCTGGAAGCACAGCGCAAGACGCAGGAAGCCGAACTCAACTTCAGGAACGACACCCGCAAAGAACTCGCCGAAATGCTGAGCAAGCTCAACAGCATGTCCGAAAGCGAGGTCGCCCTGAACGACCGTGTCGACAAGTCCGTGGTGCGCTCCCCGGTCAAGGGCATCGTCCAGCGCCTGATGATCAACACCGTCGGCGGCGTGGCCGTTCCGGCAAAGGAACTGATCGAAATCGTCCCGGTCGACGAAGCCCTGCTCCTCGAGGCGCGGGTCGCACACAAGGACATTGCCTTCCTTCGCCCCGGCCAACGCGCCGTCGTCAAGTTCACGGCCTACGATTTCTCGGTCTATGGCGGCATGGAAGCCGTGGTCAGCAACATCAGCCCAGACGCCTTCACCACGGAAGAAGGCGTTTCCTATTACCTCGTCCGCGTCCAGACCAACCAGAG